>Ga0208499_1000184_pt1 | contig 26522 bp, 42 predicted proteins | sample CryBogCBE07Jul09_FD_185504 | JGI IMG/M metagenome (GOLD analysis project Ga0208499, IMG submission 185504) | Freshwater microbial communities from Crystal Bog, Wisconsin, USA - CBE07Jul09 (SPAdes) (version 2) | ecosystem: Environmental > Aquatic > Freshwater > Lake | place: Crystal Bog... | reverse complement strand
TTCATTCTTCAACTCCAAAATGTTGTTTAAACAGGTCGAGCCGGATACTGTTATCTTTATACACACGAGATACTTCAACACCGTTCTCTACTACGGTGGTCATATCATCCCAGATGATGGTAGCACGATAGTTTAACTCTGGCTCGTTCATTCTTCGAATCCTAAAACTGAAATTTTCTTAACCATATCACCTAACCGTAGTTCCACATATAAACGACGCTCGTCTCCGTTAAACATTCCGTCGCTAACTACAGCCGTATTGGCGATTTCATTAAACAATAACTCGGCGAACTTGGCTAAATCTTCTTCTGGAGTATAGTTGTCTATCATCTCTCTACCACTATCGTCCCAAAGTGTAAATCCTATACCAGCCTCAATAGCAAGTTCTCTAATTCGTTTGTTCATTCTGTTCCCCAGCGTAACTTAAACCAATTAGCATCTTTAAGATCTTCAAATAAGAAGTCTCTACCTTCACGCTCAACAGCATGTCGACAGTTTTCTTCTAACCAACATGTAATATCAATAGCATGATGGTTATCTATTAGGCGTGGCAACATAACACGAGTCCAGCCCATGCCCTGTAACATACCCCAAAGTATTTCTCTATCTACTTCTCGGGACATTTGCTCTGCCATCTTATCAGCTATTTCATCTTCTAATGTCATGATGCCCACTTCATTAAGAACATGGTAATGTGCTTGTCGCTTTTAAACTCCCAAGTATTAAAACTTGTACGGACTCCACAGTTACATTCCTTACTCCATTCTTGTATAGGATCCATATCGGATTCACGTAAGCCACGTTCAAACCCACGAGGCTGTATCTCATCTACATAGGCCTGTAGTTTAAGTCCTGGAAGTTGTTTCCATTTGATCTTTGGCTTAGGTACCCGGGGCAACATTTGGAAACTTTTAACCGCACTAATACTATTAACAACAGATTTACCAGTTTGGCGGCCAGTGATCTGTATTAGCCCGCGACCTTTAAACATCTTGTTTCTCTTTTGGAAACTCGTCACTCCATCGCAGGATAAACCAATCTCGTTGAGCTTCATTTTTAAATGACCAGAACCCTGGGCCCATGCACATGCCACAATGATTTTCCTTGGCCCAGTTATCCATTTCAGCAACAGTTTCATCAGTTATACTAGGCTGGAACTTAATTCCAGGTAGTTTCCACATACCAACTTTTACATGTTCCATTAATTCACTCCGTACTTCTTTTTAATTAAACCTGCAATTACTGTAGTAGGAACATTCATCATAGAATATTGTTCCATAGTGTTCGTACAATCTTTAATAAACAACTTAATGAACTGTTCAACAAACTCGTCTTGCAAGGCATATCGATCGCCTACAAACTCAGCTTGCTCTTTAAGATGTTTAACATTCTCGTTCATTTTAATATCCAGGTGCTGAATAGTCTTTGTGCTTCTTATACATGGCAAATCCATCAGCACCATATGCTGGACACACTAACACATATTCACTCATATCATCTGCGCCTTTGTCTCCAGCCCATCCGCATATAAACGGTCGCTCAACACCGTACAGACGTTTAAGCTCTTCTTTGAGCCTGTTGTTCTCATCTATAATAGTTTGGTAATCATTCATTAAGAATCTCCGAAAACTTTAATAAAAACATAGTATACTTTCTTTCGTTATAGAAGTCTAGCCTGATTGAGTGCTCGTGACGCTTGCCTTTGTACCAGCCTTCGCTTTCTACTATACAAAACCCCGACTTATCATCCGATACAGTATCCTCTACCCATTCTTGATGCTCGCGCACAGTAAAGCCCAAGACAGCTCGCATCTTATGCTTGAGCATGAACACACTCTTTGGGTATTCCGTATGCAACTCAGCACGGATCGTACGCCATTGCCTAGCAGTCAATTTCAAAGTACTCACTGAAGTCATACTCCTCGTACTGTTTAGTATCGTAATTATAGTGCCTAGTATCGTAGATACGGAAATGAATACCATAACCTAAGATACCTACACCAAATTCAAATCCAGCATGATCCTGCCGATGTGTTAGTCTAAGTTCACAATCTAGCAATAGTGGACTATAGTAAGTATGCTCTAATTCCCAAGCCTTGTACATGCCCATGTCTCCATGTAAACATCCAAGATTGCGAAAGTAGTCCCAGCGATCAAATGGATTGGTAAACTCGAAGCGTAAGTTTAAGATGTTCATAGCACGGCAACAATGAATATTAAAAATGCCCAGCCTGGGTTGCCTGTCATCAAAGCAAACAGGGCTAAGATTGTTCCGTAAAATGCTTTATCGTCGTTCATGGACTTGTACTCACTGAATCGTACTCTTCTTCGCCTACTAGTTTATCTAGCAATTTGAAATCCTCCACAGCCTTGTCAATGTCCTTGTTCAATCGTTCTTCAGCACGTATGATAGCCTGGTAGGCCTTTTCCAAACTAGGATGTTCTTTAGCACGGCGCTTCAAATAGTCTAGCTCTCGCTTTTGTTCTTCTTCTCGAGCTTGCTTCTCACGTACCCAACTGGTAATGCCCGAGTCCATACGAACTGTAGCATAGCTGGTGGGCAATGTAGTCCAACTGCCATTGTTGTAGTATTGTATATCTGTACCGCTCAAACGTAGCAGTCCACTAAAGCTATCGCCCTGGTTAACACTATGGTACGGCAAACTGTTATTGCCGCCCTCTACAAAGACTCCATCAGAGCCCATTAGTCCTTTAATCATTTGCGTAGTCCTTTAATATCTTTATATTGTACACGAACAAAGTTCATGTGTACACTATCTTTGGTTTTCAAGGGCAGATCCAAATGAACACAGACCATTGGTCCTTCTAGTTCACTACGTACATTGTCAGTACCTACTGTACCTACAAATGGAACTCCCTTAAACTTACCTTCGACTCTATCGCCAAACTGATACTTGGGTTTAGGTAATGTGCGTTCAAAGTAAGCAGTTAAGTTACTCATTTTATTTCATCCGATGTTTCTGGAAAGTGGCTAATGATTAAATCTAATGCTTCTATTGTTCGTATGTTAAGTGCTACATCACTATCGTGCATCCAATAGCCATCTGGGTTGCTACCAGTCTTTGGATTCTTCTTCCACTGCTTGAGCTCTTTCTTAAGATACGCACGATAGTCTTTTAGGTTAAGACTGGTAATACGATCCGCAGTTTCACCATCGATCCATTGATAAGGTTTGTGTTTTGCTTTACTCATTACCAATTCTCCACGCCTGAAACTTCAACTGACATTTTAGCAGGATAGCCTGCAACTTCAGTTTCGTATGTTAATGTAAGGATACTGCCAATACCTGAATCGCTTGTTTGTTCAAGGGTAAAGTATTCTGCACCTACTTCCTCACAGATCTTTTTGATCTTATCTAATTCAAATACATTCAAACTAATCATTCTTTAACTCCCAAATGTTCTTCTTGTAAACAGTTAGCGGCATCATCGTAACCGTTGTTAATCAGTGTGTGAACACACTCTTTAATACATAGTTCAAAAAACTGTTCATCGCGGATGCGATTGTAACCTACAATCTCTCTAAGGTCTGGCTCAATCTCACGAGCAAGTGTGTCTGCTTGTTTAGTCAGTAGATAAATCTGTTCGTTCATTCTTCAACTCCTTCTACACGCTTGCCTTCTTTAAGTGTACGCATCAATTGACGATTGCGTTCCTTTTGTTCTGCGGCTGATCGTTTCTTATCGTCACTCAGCTTGAGCATCATGTCGTATTCACGTGCCCAGCGTACACCGTGTAGCCAAGTTTCCAATCCTTCTAGGCTGCCTACATACAGTTCAGCATCACGAGAATAGATTGGCAAAGCATCTGGATCCTTTGGCTTAAGACTCAAGGCGGCGTGATCTTCAGTCCAATCACCGTGTTTGCTTTTGGCAAATTTAAAGCCAAGCTCGTCTACTTGCTGTTCAAGCCTACGTATCCGTTCAATCGTATTCCAACCGCTCATACAGTTTCCAATTCTTTTACATGTTTACAAGTGCCACGGAATGTATATCCAGAACAAGTACAAGTGCCTGCTTCTGGATCTACTGTGTATGTTTGTCCTTTACTGCCCTTAACTTCGATAGTGTGAGCAGGAACCCAAGATTGGGTAAACAAACTATCATCAACCTTTTCAAACTTACGACCGCGCTGATCAAAGCCTTTGATAGGCTGTTTAAAGTAGTAGGGCTGAGTCTCGTTGACTTTGATGTAGGCTACTAGATTGTTGCCGTCTAGTAGGTATGTGTGCGCAGGAAAGGCACCACCTGTAGTTTCTTTAACAGCCTTCATACTGTGCTTTCTGAATTAGTTGAACATAGTGTATTATACACTAGTTCATAGTGTTTGTCAATTAGTATCTATTGCCATACAGTGTTCGGGGCCAAACATTAGACCGCGTTGAACATACATACTATCTTTTCGAACCATAACTATGCCATTTAAACAGGCTATGTCTGGTTGCGGTGCTGTATATACTGCATACACACCTATGCCTATGTTAGCGATTAACACGGTCATAAAAATTCGATATACCCAATCATTCATCATTCACTCCAAGTTAAAATAAACCAATTCAACTCTTTTTCTGTTTGGAAATACAATCTCTTGGCGCCTTCACCAGTGTGCCAAGCCCATCGTCCTACAGGATAGTAGTTAGACCCAAAATCTATAGCTATGTCACGCTCTAAGCCTGCCCCCCAAGTTTCCCAACACCACTTACGCCACTCAAAAAACTTAATCTTGTCAGCTAATTGACTACTCCATACCGGTGTAATGTAATGACTAAACATTACATGTCCTTTGTGGCGTCTGTCTAATTTGATTATAGTAAAACGTTTCATGTGCAAAGAGTCTTGTGCTCAATAGTGTATTCGGGAACTTCGATATCACTGACGATCCACATCCAAAACAAGGTGGCAGCCAGGAACCCAATAAAAAATTGCCTATACTTCTTTAGTTTGTTTAGCATCTGTTTGTTCCAGTTCGTGTGGCTCTACAAATCTTGTTGGGTACGATTCAAAACGCCAGAGCGTTACAGGTTTCCAATACTTGTGAAAAATGTTGTTAATTACAACAACAGTGATTACAAATATTACAAACGACAGGCCTGTTAAAATACTTCCTGCCAAAATTTCTGCGGCTACATCTACATCCATTTTACTTCCTTAGGTTACAACATGTTCTAATTATAAAGTCATTGGCAAACAAAGTCAACATAATTTGGCATTCTGCTCTGTTTTACTGTTGCTCTTTAAACACAGAACATATATAATACACAAAGCGAACATTGATTAGAAAGGAGAACTAATATGCCGCAATTGATTACAGCCACCATCACTAAAGAAGAATTTAAAGAACTTTTTGGATTTGATGAACCTAGTGGTTATTTTGACGATCCCGTTTACAAAGACAAGTTCCGTTTGGTTATTAACCGTTTTGGCAGATGCTATTGGTTACTCAGCGTTGATAACTTGCAAGGCCCACGCTTCAGTGGCAACAATGTCTACTATCAGGGCAACAATGCCAGGCTAATACGTACTATCTACCCCAATGCACGTCGCATCATAGATGTGGGCGGTAACGTAGGTAATAACACAATAGCCTACTCAGAATGGGCACAACATGTAGAATCATTTGAGCCTACGCCCACAACCTTGTTGTTGCTCAAAGCCAATCTAGCTATTGCACAACAAAGCAATCTACAGGGTATATATTGGAAAGGCACAGACTCGACGGGCGCAATACATAGAGATGCGCTAGCAGAAGCTGGTTGGTATCACTATAAAGGTATTGCACAGCCAATGAATACTGTAGCCCAAACTACTATTCACGAGGTTGCCGCTACTAATAAGAACACAGGCACTATCCAAATTCAAGATCATATTGAGCATGGCGGACATAACTTTACCATTTATAATACTAGCCAAATTAAGAAGATTAAAGATATTGTTGATGTACCTTGCCGTACTATAGACAGCTATAATTTTCAAGATGTAGATGCAATTAAGATAGATGTAGAAGGTTCCGAATTGTTTGTAATTGAAGGAGCCAAAGACACTATTGATCGTTGTCGTCCTAGCGTACAAGTAGAGATTGTGCCCAAACAGTGTAAGCAATATGGATATGATCCGCAAGCTCTATATGACTTCTTTGCCCAAAGAGATTATGTATGTGTTAGTGCTGTTCGCAAGCCAGCTAATCCTGCACAGCGTGGTCTGTTCTTTGGCAAGGACATTGGTATGACACACCAACAGATTCCAAAATACATGGATCGATTGTTTGTGCCACGTGAAGTACATGATACTACTGACTATGGTGCAATGGCCGCAGAAGACAACGAGTTTGACAGATTGTTTGACTTTGGCTAATTAAAGTCTTGACCTATGTGCCTTTCAGTTATATAATAGTAACTGTTTTATTTAATTTGAAAGGTACAGTATGGCAGAACGTAAATATCCCCAAGAACTTATAGCTCGTTTTGGTAACGATCTTCGCGATATCTTTGGAACTCCCGAAGAGCAGAAGAAAAAGAAAAGCCTCAAGAGTATTGCAGGCAATACTGCTGTAATCGGCGATCTGATTGCCCGACTACCTAACGGAGGCAAGCTAGATGTTTACGAAGAGTTTGGTCGTGTAAGTCGTCCTAGATTTCTAGATGTTGCTATTAAAGTGCTAGAGATGTTTGAACAAAGCGGCATCTTCAAAGAATACAAACTTCCCCAACTGGGAGAAACATTAGGTCGTGTGGGCGGAGAAGAAGCAGAGTGGATTCAGCAATACCTGCGTTATCCTGTACAACGTGATGTTAAAGTTTGGCACATCCTTAAAGATATTTTAGTCGAATGGGATGACAACTTAAATGATCCTGCATATGTACGTGTCTTATCAGACAATACAATGAACGTAAACGATAAACAACACGGTAATTTTGGACGCTTGATCATGGGAGCAGAAAAGGTTATTGTTGAAGGAATCCGTTCAGATGATGACTGCATGGACTCAAACATGTATGCCGCACGTAATATTCAAAATCTAGCATCAAGCTGGGAAAATAATGCCAATGTGCGTGTTAATCGTTCAGAAGATTATCAAAGTGCTGACCGACCTGTAAAAGAAGAAGATCAACAATACTTAGATTTTTATAATATTTTAACAGAAGCAGATTGCATTTGGGTAGAGAAAGGTACTAGCAAGGTTCAAGCACGTCAATGTGACAACGGTGAAAAGTTGTTTAAAGACTATAACCAATATGGTACAGAAATATTTAAGACTGCAATTAATTTAAACATTAGTATTTGGCCTGCTCACGGCGAGCTTTCTAGAGAGTTTGTTTGGGGTTGCTCGGAATTCTTAAAGCAAATGTATGACAGCAAGTTCAGCAAGAGTCAATTGTTGGATATTGTTAGCACCATTAAAGAAGCAATGAAAGACACTTATCCTGACAATAAGAAGACTAGCAACCGAGGTACTGGACCTGGAACACTTTGGGGATCTGTAGGTGCGTTTACTAACACACTTGAGAAGAAAGGCGAACAGAAAGATTGGCGTGTAGGTATTGCCGCTAATTATCGAATTGCCGCAGGCCTACGTGATCTAATTGCCAACTACAATGCTTATCACAAGACTAAAAGCAATATTACTAAGCTCAAGTTAGAACTGCCTTTAATCAAAGACAAAGACGGTGTAGAGTTTGAGATTGAAGTACCATACTTCCCAGAAGGATTTAACAAAAAGGGCAAAGGCGAATATCACCGAAATAGTTTAAGTGCTAAAGCTCTTAAGTTTGATCATACTGAATTAGACTTTGATGAGGAAGAATACGAGGAAGCATAATGCCTACAAGATCGCAACATGAAGCATTGTGTGCAGACCTGTTGTCTGTTTTTGAAAAGCATGGATTTGATCCAGTAGAGTGGAAAGTCAAAGGACAAAAGCAGACAGAGCTAGAAATAGCATCTAAAGATCTGTATGTTAGATCCTTTGACCCTACAACACATGGCACTTTAGAGTTTTATAGAGAGTTTATTACAACCCGTGATCTTAGACTGTTATGGGCACGTCAGCATGCGGCCACCTATAGACTAGACGCTCTAGAGCTGTATGCACGTTGCCCGGAACGTTGCCCTGCTATGGGTGTGCTTCTAGACTATGGTATGGGTCGTAACCGCACCACAGACAATGCCTACTTTAACCCAGGCCAGGATCATATCATAGCTGTGAATAATGGGGGTACTAGATTTGGCAATGCCACAAATATACAAATTATTACTCAATTTATTAATACAGTTAAAAATCAAGGTACCATTATCGATGCAATGAAATGGGTATTTTTTGAGCTGTCAAAAAAGTCTCAATAAATATTCCATGAAAATACTATTAACAGGCCATGAAGGATTTATTGGCAGAAATATGTCTGCTTGGTTGCATCAACAAGAAGGGTGGACTATTGACGGCTACGAATGGAATATAACAGAGCGCCCGTCTGTTATCGAATACGATTGGGTTATACATCTAGGTGCTATTGCTGACATGACTGAAACTGATGTAGACAAAGTTTTCAATCAGAATTATGAGTTTAGCCAATGGCTGTTCAATGAATGTAATAAACACGGTACTCATTTACAGTACGCAAGTTCTAGTTCAGTATACGGTAACACTAAAGATACTAGTGAGACTGCACCTTGCTATCCGCAAACACCTTATGCCTATTCAAAGTATCTATTCGATCGTTGGGTGTTTCAGCAAGAGCAACATATATTTGTGCAAGGCTTCCGCTATCATAATGTATTTGGCAAATGGATGCACCTACGTGGCAAACGTGCTAACATCATATACAAGTGGCGCAAGCAGGCGCAGAGAGATGGTTACATAGAAGTATGGGAAGGTGCTGATAATATTAAACGAGACTTTACATGGGCTGGTGATATTTGTAAGTTGCACACAGATTTTATTAATACAGTTAAGGGTAGCGGCATTTGGAATGTTGGATCAGGACTTGCACATAGCTTCCTGGACATTGCAGAATACATAGCAGAACAAGAAGGTGTTGAGATTAGAACTGTTCCAATCCCTATGGAAGAGCAGATGCGTATGCGAATGAAGACCTGCGCAGATCTTAAACACCTAAAAGAAACTGTTGGCAAACGACAGTGGTTAAACATATATGAATGGTTAGATTATGAGGCTTGAAGGCATCGTACAAAAAGGTTGGGGTGGAGAATATATCTTTGCCACGAACGACAAGTACTGTGGAAAGATCATGTACTTTAAAGATGCGGCTAAGTTTAGCATGCATTTTCATAGTGAGAAAGATGAAACATGGCTAGTTCTACAAGGACGATTTGAAGTTAGGTATATTGATACTACTAATGCTAGTACTCATTCCGAGATACTAGAAGAGGGTGATACCTGGCGTAATTTTCCCTTAGAGCCGCATCAACTTATCTGCTTAGAAGAAGGCATTATTGTAGAAGTTAGCACTCCTGATAGTGTAGAAGACAATTATCGTGTTGGTAAAGGTGATAGTCAAAATGCGAGTAATGGTTAATGGAACATTTGATATTGTTCATCGCGGACATTTAGAACTACTACAGTATGCAAAGAGTCTAGGAGACTATTTGTTAGTTGCAATTGATACAGATCGTAGAGTATCAAAAGTATACTTGTGCAGATTTAACTAAATTAAACAATACCTTAAGAGAATGTTAAATGGATAAACCTAGTGTTATTTGGAGTGGTGGCGAATATAGAACCAAATGTGTTGTTGGGCTAGAGCGTGACGGAGTAATCAACGAAGTAGTTGATTATGTTGCTCGTGCTGAAGATTTTAAACCTATTCCAGGTAGTATGGATGCTATTGCAGAAATGCGCCGTAAAGGATACAAGATTAGTATCATTACTGATCAACGAGGCATTGAACAAGGGCACTACAAACAAGAAGATGTTGACCTAGTACATGACGAAATGTTTAAACATCTTGGCGGTGTTGGTGTTGCAGAGATAGACGGCTTATACTACAGCGCAGGAGTACAAAAACAAGATCCGTTTGTTAAACCTAATCTAGGCATGTTTAGACGCTGTGAAAAAGAACGTGGGGATATACAGTTTAAGGGCGGTTACTATGTTGGACATACTATACGTGACCTTAAAGCCGCAATCGCTATCGGAGCAAAGCCTGTATTAGTGCGTACAGGACAGGGTGCTAAAACTGAACAAGATCTTAGCAGATATGCATACAGAGATATTAAGCCTAAAGTACTAGTGTTTGACAATTTAGCCGCATTTGTTGAATCGCTAAATTAGCATAAATATCTGTATGAGATTCAGCGAATTTATTCCGGAACACGGCAAAGCATCTAGACAGCTATGCACTAGTTCAACACCAGACAGCCAATTAGGTGCTAGTAATCTAGCCAGCTGTAAGAGTCAGGGACTACGTGCTCGTGACGGTAAAAAGAGCCACAAGCTAGGTAAAAGCCCTAAGAGTAGAATTGTAGTTGGCGGACACAGAATTAAAGGCCAAAAGTACGGTGGTCCTTTACCCGATTGGTCATAATATGAAGATTTTAGAAATAATACTAGAAAGTGGCGACAAAAATGTCTACGTAATTGGAGATAGTATTGCCAATGGGATTGCAAGTGCAGGCCATGTTACTACTCAATATACTGATCCAGGAAAGAATACTTCTTTTGTTTTGCAAAGTTTAGTTAAACCTTTTATTAAAAGTGGAAAAGCTAATGGCGCAACTGTAATTTTAAGTAGTGGCGCTGCCAACAGTTCTAAAGTACAAACTGATGATGGTACTGTAATACAGCAAGAAAACTTTGGACCAATATCAAGCCAGATTAGATCACTCAGGGACGCAGGTGCCAAGGTGGTGCTTGTCGGTGTAGCAAGTAAGCAAACTCCGCCACAAAAACCTACACAGTTTACCAAAGGCAAGGCGTGGACTATAGACTACACCGGAGTTAACCAACAGTTAGATGTAATAGCATCATCAAATGGTGCAAAGTTTTTAGGGCCCTTAGAAAGTTTTGATAACTCAATTAGTCAGCATGATGGAATACATCCGTACAACGGCTACTCTCAATTGTTCCAAGCAGGATCATCCGGATCTTCGTTAGCGCCTGCAGATAACGATAAGTCCCCCAAAGATGATAAAAAGCAAGGTGCAACTCCTAGCAAGTCAACTGGCAGTTTTGAAATTAGTATCCCTAGTGGCAGAGTAGGAACTGAAGTAGCTGATATCCAAAAAGCACTAGTAGCACTAGGGTTTGATATTGGTCCTAACGGTGTTGATGGTGTTCGCGGTCCGTATACTAGTTCAGCAGTTAAAAAACTACAAGCACAACTAGGCGTATCAGTTGATGGTGATCCAGGTCCGGAAACCGTAGGAGCATTAAATAAATTATTGGCTTCTAAGCCTGATGTTGCAAGAGGACTCACTCACGCTGGACAATCAGATGTCAAAGCAAAAGCTGTATCTAACACACCAATGGCAGCTTTGTCGCAAGACGCTGTAACCACAGGCAAAGTAGGCAAAGTATTAGATCTTATTGCTAAACCTGAAAGTGGTGGATCTTATGATGTTATGCAAGGTGGTAAACATGTTCCTCAGATATTAGATATGACACTTGCTGATTTATATTCCTATCAGAAAAAAGGCGGAGCAGGTGGAGAAACAGCCGCTGCCGGCCGTTATCAATACATGCCAGGCACATTATTAGACTATGCTAAACGTATGGGAGTAGATTGGAACACACAAAAGTTTGATCCTAAGTTTCAAGATCAACTGGCTATATACACTATGCGCTTCCAATGTAAATTAGATGGTTGGCTAGATGGCAAAGTATCTGACGGAGACTTCTTAACTTTACTTTCTAAAGTGTGGGCTGGACTTCCTAATACCACTGGATTGAGCACTTATCAAGGTGTTGGTTCTAATAAAGCAGGTGTTAAAGTTGATCTTGCCCTTAACACCCTAAAAGATATCAAGTCCGCTTAACACGTTATAAATACCTACATGAATATTGTAGGAAATTTATTAATTGCACCCCCCGCCGTTAAAGGCAACTTCTGGTACAAAACTGTAATCATGGTCACTGAACATGATCAAAGTGGCAGTGTAGGTCTAGTAATAAACAAACGAAGTCAAACATCTATAGTTGAATTTGCTCGATCGTTAGGTATACATTTAGATGTTCCTGGATTTGTTTATATGGGCGGTCCTATTAACACAAAAAGTCTAAGCTTCTTGCACACTAATGAATGGCGTAGTAAAAACACTATGCGAATTAACGAAGAGTTTAGCCTTAGTTCAGCTGATGACATTCTACCTAGACTAGCTGCCGGTGATTGTCCAGAACGCTGGAGACTGTTTGTTGGTATGTGTGGTTGGACACAGGGACAACTACTAGGCGAAATACAAGGTAAAGCACCTTGGAATATTACTACAAGTTGGTGTTGGGCATCTAGCTCAATTGATTTGGTTTTTGATTCAGATAACAAGGACCAATGGTGCAGTGCAATTGATCAAAGTGCTCAAGAGTTTGCAGAAAACTTGTTGACATAAACTGTAATCAAGCGTATAATAAATACTTCATAGGTTGGGTCTGTAACACAATCAGAAAGAGGTAACCAAAATGGCAGATACTCTGCTACTTAATGCTGACGGGAATCCAGTGGCTTACATGCCATTGAGCACTCTCACTTGGCAAGACTCAATTAGATATTTGGTTTTAGAAAAAGCCGATGTACTGCTGTGGCACGACAGCTGGGTGGTACATTCAGCCAATTGGGAAACCCAAGTACCTAGTGTTATGATTCTTAGAACATACATGAAACCAAAAATGACTGTGCGTTTTAGTCGCAGTAATGTATACCTACGAGATGAAGGAACATGCCAATATTGTGCTAAGGAGATAGACAGAAAAGTTTCTACTCTCGATCACGTGCTACCTGTGTCAAAAGGAGGTAAGAGTACCTGGGAAAATTGTACTACTGCCTGTGCTTCTTGTAACAGTAATAAAAGTGATAAGATCAAGGGATGGAAGCCTATCCGTAAGCCTTACAAACCTGATTACTACGAATTGGTTAACAAGAGAAAAAAGAACTCTTTTAATGTACCACACAAAGAATGGCTTAAATTTCTAGAGTGAAAGAGTTAACGGTTCAATGGCAAGCCGGCAATGACTGCAATTTCAAATGCGATTATTGCCATCACAGTCTTAACAGTGGTAGTAGGCCGTTTGCAACTTATGAAAAATTAAGTAACGGCCTACTTAATCTAATTAAAAGTGCAGTAGGATACGATCTAATACATGTCGAGTTCCAAGGCGGCGAACCTACAGTATCAGAAAGTATTCGCCAGCTGTTAACAGCATCTGTAGATCCTCGACTCAAATATCAACTGCATACTAATGCTAGTGCAGACTTATCTTGGTGGCAACAGGCAATTGTTAACTGTAGCAAATTAATCCTAGCATGGCATTATAAGTCAGATATTGATCACTTTAAATCTGTAGTTGACTTATCGTATGCTAATAATGTACCTTGCCATATAGTAGTTAATGCAGATGTTGATCATTGGGAACATGCTGTTGCCGCATTTGAAATGTTTAAAGCATTTGAGTATTCAGTAAGTTTTAAAACTTTGTTTTCTAATTATCAGCGTGGGAACAATGAATACTTTAATTACAACCACGAGCAATGGTCCTATTATGTAGAAGCTTCTCAAATTGAAGTACCTCAAAACCAACCAGTTGAAGTTCAAATCCAGTGGACAGAGCAAACTCTGTATGATAACTATTTAGGACACTTATGCTGGGCAGGTGTTGACCAAATTGTAATTGGTTACAATGGTCATGTCTATAGAGGTTGGTGCCACGCATATGGTCAAGGATTAGGCAACATATATTCTAGTCCAGTAGTCTTATATCAAGACGCAACAGTATGTCCAAAATCTATATGTAAAAATGGATTTGATAGACAAGCAAAAAAAAGTAATAACAGTTGGGGAATATCGTGATTAAAAAGATCTTTTGGAATTTATTAGGGTTTGCCAGTTTAGGCATGGCCTATGTAGGAGTAATTACTCCGGGTATACCCTTCAGTATATTTTTAGTGTTTTCAGCATATTGCTTTGCCAAGGTTAATCCCAAGATGCATGCTTGGTTATATAATCACAAGTTCTTCGGCCCATTCCTAACCAATTGGAACGAAAAGCGTGTGTTTCCTTTCAACGGAAAGATCTTTATGGTTGTTATGATGGACAGTAGTCTTGTGATTATGTGGTTTACCACCCATAATCTAAAGGCTATTGCTTGGACAGCCGCAACTATGTTCTTGGTTGCTGTATGGGCATGGCGCTTCCCCAGTACACCAGCAGAGTATGAACGCCGTAAAGAAGCTGGCGAAAAGATAGGTTGGTTCAAGTAATATCATAAATAATAGCACTTAATTAAAAAGGTGCTATTATGCAAAAATTCCTAATAGGCTTACTCTTAGCCATTACAAGTGTTACAAGTTTTGCTTGGACACAAAGAGCTCCAAATCCACCACAAGCATGTCAACCACATGCTCCATATGGTTTCCCAGAAACACAAGGGGTTACACCGATTTGTCGTCAAGCATATCTAGTTGGATATGATGCGGCCGCTAAGTTGCCGAAGTATGTAACATATGAACTACTGCCACAAAACGCATTAGGATGTGTTGCCCGTACTAACGCATTTGCCGCTGATCAATCAGTTCCAGGCGGTGCTACTCCAGCTGATTATGCCGCAACAGGTTACGATAAAGGACACATGAGTCCGGATGGCGACCTAAGCTGGGATACACAAGTAGAGTTTGAATCATTCCTAATGACTAACATGAGCCCGCAAGCTGGTTCATTGAATCGTGGTATTTGGAAATTGCTAGAAACTAGTGTGCGTGGTTGGGCAGTACAACGTAACCAAAGTTATACAGTTTATGTAGGCGGTGTATACGGTCCTGGCGATAAAACAATCGGTAAAGGTGTAGTTGTTCCACATGGCTTCTACAAGATTGTTATCAATAACCAAACTAAAGAAATTGCAGGTTGGGCATTTCCACACGTTGCACCATATCCTAACTTGGGTAATGACTTGACCAAGTTCCGTTTACCAATTGCACAAATTGAACAAGCTGGTGGTGTTAAGTTTGCTTTCCCACAAGGTGCAGTTGAACTACAACCAGGCAAAGAATGGCCTGTAGACTTCGGAGCATTAACCAATGCTAAACGTGCTAAGTGCGGTGCTAACGCTAGTACTGACTGATCCAGATAAATATCCAGTATACCCCGAAGATGATGGTACAGACCGTCCGAGAAATCCTTATAGCCCTGTGTAAAGACATTTACCAGGGTCTAGCAAGATTTGGGTGTGGATTAGCTGGAATTTATTATGAAGATTAGTGAATTATTAAACGAAGACTGGAATAAAGTTAATCATCACGATAAGACTAACGGACTTTCTCAAAAAGCCGTTAATGCTTATCGTCATGAGCATCCAGGCAGTCATCTACAAACGGCTGTTACTACAAAACCAAGCAAACTAAAAGCAGGAAGCAAATCGGCTAAACGCCGCAAGAGTTTCTGTGCTCGTATGAGTGGCAACAAAGGTCCTATGAAAAAGCCTAATGGAGAACCTAGTCCTAAGGCATTAGCATTGCGCAGATGGCATTGCGAAAGTCTAGATGAATTGTACATTACAGCCAATCAACGTATCTACGAAGCAGAAGGTGAACCTGAAGGACTTAAACATCTTACTCCACACCTAGCTCAAGACATACTAGACCAAATGGAAACAGAAGGTGTTCATGCTATTGTTAAAAGTATTGAGTGGGGAGATGGTGGCGCAAAAGAATTGATTGCAATGATCAAGCGCGACCTAGAACAAATTGCTAACAATGTATCTGAACGCATGTTACCTGCTAGTACATTTACTGGTAGTAAGAAAAATAAGATCAATGGCAAAGGTATGCTCAGTGCTACAGCTGATCATGCTAGACCAGGCGACCTAGTAGGCGGCTCATAATGCGAGCCAATGAATTTACTAACGAAAATTTAGCTAACATGAAGAACCCAGGTATGGGCGAATATCATGCGCTAACTCCACCTATGGAAAACTTTGCTGATGGAGAACATCCAGAAGATAAAGGCGATAGTAAAAGATACCATGTGCCAACTAAAGGTAGTGTAACGAGTTTACGTAAGTTTGCCAAAGGACATCATGGACGTGCGGCACAGTTAGCACATTGGATGGCTAACATGAAATCAGGACATAAAAAATGAAACGATTATTATTAATAGCCTTACTAACATTAAGTGGTTGCAGTACAATTAAAGATCAAATACCTAGCTTTTGGGATGGTAATCAAAGCGTTGTAGTTACAGACATACAACAATTAACTCGTCACATTGATTGCACAGCAGATTTAAAGCCACAACTACACACACTGTTTATGCGAGTCGAATGGTATGACTTATATGCCAATACCAAAGGTACTAGAGACATGGCTAAATTAGATATAGTCATGATGGATACTATTAAAGAGTTCCAAGAAAGAACAGCACAAGGCCCAGTTAGTCCTATCTACTGCGATATGAAAAAGAAGGTCTTAATACAACAAGCTGATATAATTGCAACAACCGTACAAGGGAGATTCTAATGAGCGATCAATTAATTGAAGTGGCACAAAGTGGTGATCAATGGTCAGCTGAACGTGCGCAGTATGCTTTACAAGTACACCAAGCAGTTAGCTCAGGACAAATGAGTCCGAGCGAAGCCAAAGAAGTTTTACAAGATATGGTTAACACTCAGCAGTTACAAGAGCAAGCTAATGCTGATCATGTTAAGGCCGCATTGTTCTTTGGAATTATGCAATTAATTAGTTTATACGGCTAAACACATCTTTAAGACCTATTACAAGGTCTTCAATCATACCATCATCATGAAACGGAGTAGGTGCAAAACGTAACCGCTCCGTTCCCACATCAACTGTTGGAAAGTTTATCGCTTGTACATAAATGCTATGATCAGTTAGTAATGCATCGCTCATAGCTTTGGCACGTTTGGCATCGCCTACTAGCACAGGTACAATATGACTAGTACTACACTCCATTACAGGAATACCAGCTACTGCTAATCTATGCTTTAACTTACGTGCTCTCTCTTGATGCTTGTCACGTACCTCAGGATGGTCTTTAAGCCATTTGATAGCGGCCAATGCTCCGCTACAAGTTACAGGACTCATACTTGTTGTAAAGATAAAACCAGCGGCAACACTACGAATGGCGTCAGCTACAATCTTATCGCAAGCAATGTAACCTCCTTGAACTCCAAAGGCCTTTCCCAAGGTTCCGTTGATTATATCAATCTTGTCTTCAAGCCCAAGTTCCTCTACTTTGCCGCCGCCAGTTTTACCATACAACCCTACTGCATGAACTTCATCTATATAAGTAATTGCCTTATACTTTGTAGCTAATTTGCATATTTCTGCAATATGACCAACATCGCCGTCCATACTATAAACACTTTCGAATACAACACACGGAGTCTTACCCTGTGCAAAACTAATCTTAAGTTTCTGTTCTAGATCTTCTAAGTCGTTGTGTTTAAAGACAACTTTATCTGCTCGGCTGTGGCTAATACCTACAATAATGCTATTATGATTATTCTCATCGCTAATGAACTCAATATTAGGAATAATCTTAGCAAGTGCAATTAGTGTCCATTCGTTAGCTACATAAGCACTTGAAAATAACACAGCTTTTTCTTTTTTATGTAAGGTAGCAAGTTCGTGTTCCAAAGCCACGTGATAATGACTAGTGCCACCAATATTACGTGTGCCACCTGATCCGCTGCCAGTATGATCCAATGCTGTATGCATTGCATCTAATACAACCTTGTGTTGTCCCATACCAAGATAGTCGTTACTACACCAATTAACTATAGTTTTAATGTTATATGGTCCGTACCAAATAGCACTGGGAAATTTGCCTGTCTCACGCACAATATCGTTGAAAACACGATATTTGCCGTTGTCTTTTAGGTCTTGTATTAATTTTTCAAAAGGTTGCTTGTTAATCATATCTATACTTATCCGATAAATATCAGTAGAGGACTCAGAATATGACTAGAATCGCCGTTCCTGTAGGTTATACAAGCTGGAATGCTTACATAGAAGCACAAGCCAATGCCACATCTCCACAAACTATTGAGCAAAGAAGATTAGTAAAACGCAATATAAAACTAGGAATGGAATCGGCTGTTGATCGTCAAGCTGGTGGTAACACTTCGGCTCCTAACTATCGTCCTTATAATAATTACACAAGTCCAGGAACACACAGTCCTTCAACTGGACATCCATGGACCACTTAAGAAAGGAATTTAAATGATTCTAAACTTTCCTCCTAGTCCGTATATAGGACAAACCTTTGTAGGTGATAATGAAATTACCTACACTTGGGACGGTGTGAAATGGATGGGCAAGGGATTTCTTGGGAACTTGCCTAAAGCTGGAACTAGTACCTATGTATTAACTCCGCCTAGCACTGGACAAATTGGTGGCGTTAAAGCTGGATCTGGAGTATCAATAGCTCCAGATGGTACAATCAGTGTTCCAGATTACAGCCAAGCTGGCCCAACTCCTCCTACTACTAATCTACAAGACGGCGATCTTTGGTACGATACTAATGATGGTAACCTATATGTAAGATACGAAGGCGCATGGGTAAGTGCTGTAACAACAGTAGTTGGCCCGAAAGGCGATCAAGGTGATCGAGGTCCTGCTGGCGCTCAAGGTCCTATTGGCCCGAAAGGCGACAAGGGAGATACAGGACCCCAGGGACCTGGTTTTATTGATCGTGGAGTTTGGCAATCAAACATAATTTATTATCCTAGTGATGTTGTTGTTTTTCAAGGCAGTGCTTATGTTTGTAAGCAGAGCAATGAAGGTATCACACCTTTAGATAGTCCTAATTTTTGGACACTTTTGGTATCAGCAGGTGCTCCTGGACCGCAAGGCCCGCAAGGCAACAGCGGACAAATAGCTTCGGCAACTTCCGCAGGCACTGTTAAAGTTGCCGGCGGCGCAACTAATGTCAATATTGCGGTAGATGGTACGATCAGCGTACCCAAGGGAGCTGGAATAAATACAGTAGCGGATATTCCTGATGTGAATACAACCAGCGGCGGAGCGGCACTAAATGATGGTGCATTGCTGGTTTATAACAATACTTCACAGCGTTGGGATACAATAAACAATTTGAGAGCCGACACAATGGACGGCGGATTCTTTTAACGGAGCGGTTATAAATGGCTAATGTGGCAAATACAATACAAATTAAACGATCAGGCACTAGTGGCGCACCCAGTCAGCTGAAACTGGGCGAACTAGCCTATTCGTACTTAACCGCGTCAGGTAATCCTACAGCCAACGGTGGTGACAGATTATTCATTGGTGCAAATGGTGTTAATGGCGGAACTGGCTATGCTAATGATGTTATCGTTATCGGCGGTAAGTATTTTACAGACTTATTAGATCACACACGCGGCACACTAACAGACAGTAGTGCAATCTTAACAGACAGTAGTAGCAAAATAGACCAGTTATTAACTACTAACTTGGCTATTGGCGGCGCAAGTGGTGCTGGTTTAGATCAAACAATCAGTGTAACTAACACAAACGGCAATTTAGTATTATCTGCTAATGGCACTGGTTTAGTCACTATCAGTGGCACATATGGTTTGGTAATTCCAGTAGGTTCAAACAGCAATCGCGGCACTGGTGTACAAGGTGAAATTCGTTATAACACTAGTATTACAGGCTTTGAAGGTTATAATGGCTCTAGTTGGTCCAGTCTAGGCGGCGTTCGTAGTGTAGACGGCCATGCATACATCACAGCTGAAACTAGTCCTGGCGCTGGTGACGACACACTGCATTTCTATGCAGGTACAAGCGGATCGCCTGGTACTAGTGTCAATGTTGGTAACTGGACAACTACCACTCTAACTATCACTAATGGTTTAGTTAACTTAACTAATGCTACTAGCAACCAGATTAACTTTGGTTCAAATGGTCTTGCACCTCCTAAAGCAAATGGCTATAGTACTGGTGCTAAGATTGTAATATTTGATAATAATACCAGTACAGATACAGGACTAGCAATTGGTGCAGAAGCTGGTTACATGTGGAGTGGTGTTGATACTGGCAATGGTTTCAAATGGTATGCCGGTACTACAGAATTATTAAGATTAGACGAAACAAGTTTAACACTACAGCAAACCACGGCCAGTACAGACCACACAACGGGTGCATTAGTTGTTAAAGGTGGTGCTGGTATTGCTGGCGACTTATATGTTGGCGGTAATATTGTTGGTGCTAGTAATACTAGTGCCCAGTTCTTTGGCGATAGTCATGGTTTCAATGCACTATATGCTGGTTATTCCACATTTACAGCATTGCCAAACAATGTACTACAGTTAACAGCCAACATAAACGACTATGCTCAGACCAACTTCCAGAACTACAACAACGGTAATGTTGCCAGTGTTGACTATGTGGCTACAGCTGCCAACGGTACTAATTATACTGGCTTTATCGATATGGGTATTGCCAGTGGCAGCTATGACGGCACACAAACTGGTGTACTAGGCCCAATTGTTACAGCCAATGACGGTTACTTGTATGTAACTGGTGACACTACAACCAGTGTTGGCGGTGTACCTGGAGTTGGCGTTGGTAATTTGATTATTGGTACTACCAGTACAGGTAGTCAAGTTAAAATTGCTGTTGGCACTGGCAGCACCAATATTCATCCTACAGTAGTTTTCAACCCATATAATACACCAGCTTCAAACACCAGTAGTGGTGCAATGATTGTTAGTGGTGGTGTTGGCATCAGTGGTGACTTGTATGTGCATGGACAAATTAGTGCGGATACAGCTAGTTTTGCCAGTATCAACGATACACCAATTGGTAATCTTACACCAAGTACTGGTGCATTTACTACAGCATCTGCAAATGTGTTCCTTGCTGCAGAAGGCGCTCCAAACGAATACGGTAATGCTGGATTCTCGTTCCAAAATGATGGCGGTTATGACACTGGTATGTTTAGTAGTGGTGATGGTAATGTTACTTTCTACGCTAATAATACTGTAATTGCTAGTTTTAATAATAATCTAAGTGGACTTAATTGGACATTTGATACACCAGTTACATTTACTAATGGCGGCTCTGGCGGTTACACACTACCAACAGCAGATGGTTCTAATCAGTATGCATTAACAACTAATGGTAGTGGTACAGTAAGCTGGACAGCTATTGTTAACAGTATCACAGCTGGCACTAACTTAAACACTACAAGTAGTGCTACTACTGGTGATGTTACAATTAATCTAGATACAACATTAACTGGCCTAACCGAAGTTGATGTTGGCAATTTAATCTTAAGCGGCAGTGCTGTTAGTTCAACTAGTTCTAGTGGCAGTGTTAATATTAATACCAGCCCAGATGGTAGTACAATACACAACTGGGAATTCAACACAGACGGAAGTACAGCATTTAACAATGCTGCATACACATTCCCAGCGGCTGGTGCTGGATCTGGTAACGACTACTACATTTTAACTGATGCCACAGGCAATGGTACACTCAGTTGGGTAAGCACTACACTTACAATTAACGGTGATGCTAGCACAACCAGCACACTACAGCTGCTAAGTCAGTCATTGACATTTGCTGGTGACACAGGTCCGGTTAAAGTCGAAGTCAGTAACCAAACAGTTACCACAACAGTTGATGCTGCAACTACAACAACACTAGGTCTTGCCAGCTTTGACAGCACATACTTTACAGTTACCATGGGTAATGCTACTATTACCAGTGGCAGTATTGGCAATGATAGATTAACAAACAGTACGATCAGTGGTATTAGTTTAGGTAGTAATTTAGATGATTTAACAGTTGGCACAAACTTAAACTTTGATTCAGGCACTACATATAATGGCGGCGCTGCAAAGACAATTAATCTAGATTCAACACTAACTGGATTAACAGAAGTTGATGTGGGCAATTTGGTCATTGCTACCAACGACATTTCAGGTAAGCTGGGACACGGTACTCAGGAAGTAGTTATTAATACTACAGCTAGCGACGGTACAACCCAGTACACATATACATTTGGTGCTGACGGCAACTTGAATGTTGCAGGTAAGATTACTAATGTAACAACACCAACAGCCGATTATGATGCAGCCAACAAGTTGTATGTTGACAGTGTTGCTCAAGGCCTACACATACATGATCCAGCACAAGTTGCTACCAATGATACATTGGCTACCTTAAGTGGCGGCACTATCACTTATGATAATGGCACAAGCGGAGTAGGTGCAAGTATCACATTGTCAACACCGTTGTCAATGATTGACAACTACACACTACAAGATCTTGACAGAATTTTGGTCAAAAATGAAACCACAACAGCTTATAACGGTGTGTATGTTTGGCATTATCCTGGAACAATTCTTACTCGTGCTACAGACTTTGACAAACCAATTGATATCACTGGCGGCGATTTCGTATTCGTTGAACATGGTACTGTAGGTGGATCTACAGGTTGGGTACAAACAGACCAAACATTAAGTATAGTTGGCACCAATGCAATTACATTCAAACAGTTTGCTGGTGCTGGAACTTATATAGCTGGTGCTGGATTAAATTTAAGTGGTAACAGTTTCAGCGTAAATGCTGGTTATGGTTTAGACACAAGTGGCATGGGCAATGCACTTGAACTGGCCAGTTCAGTTGCTGGTGATGGTTTAAGTTACAGTGCAGGTGTTATCACTGTTGGTGGAACAACCAATAGAATCACTGTCAATACACACAGCATTGATATTGCTAGTACCTATGTGGGTCAGTCAAGTATTAATACACTGGGTACAGTTACAACTGGTACATGGCATGCAGACACAATTGGTAGTGGATACGGTGGTACTGGAATTACAACTTATGCCAAAGGTGACATTTTATTTGCCAGTGCTACAAACACACTAAGTAAACTTAATGCAGGCACAGACGGCCAAGTATTGATGCAACAAGGTGGTGTTCCAGTCTGGGCTGATTTAGACGGCGGTACATATTAATGGTAGCTCCCTTACTTTCAATAAATCCAGGCGTAACCATAAATCCTGGTGTGACTTTGAATGGTTATTCTACGGGTGTAAGTGCTCCAGTGATTACAGGTGACTTTACTGTAGGTCCTTACTACGGAGATCAGTCTAGCACACAAATTGATGTTAGCGGTTATGTCACCGGAACTTTTACCAATTTGACCATTATTTCTGTAGTACAAACACAAGGAGCCGGCGGTGACGGATCAGCTATATCCTACGGCACGCATATATTGTTTTCAGCCACACAGCCTGGTTATGGAGAAGATGTTTACGATATTACTTATACTGTGATTGGTCCTGGCGGAACCAGCAATCAAGGTATAGTACATGTTCCCGTGGATAATTCCGCATAATAATACTAAAATTCTAGTCTAAACCTAATTCCTATAAACTAATAAATACTACATCAATACATATTGAGTAGGGTTCCTCGCTATATAGCGTGAAAAAATAGGGATGCCAGATGGCAAATGCGGCAAATATCGTTAAATTAAAACGCAGTGCAGTTGCGGGGAAAAGTCCGTTAACTTCAGACTTACAACTGGGCGAGCTGGCCTTAAACACTTACGACGGTCGCTTATTCTTTACCGCAACACAGAACAGCGGAAGCACATATAATCTTGTAACCCTTACTGAAAATAGCCTACTCAAAAATGGTTACAATGTAACTCTTAATAGTGATGGCACTGTTAGTTTCCCCAATTATACTTTCCCGGCTGCAGACGGAATATACGGGCAAGTTCTAGTTACTGACGGCGCAGGTAACTTATCTTGGTTAACTACCGGCGCTACCAGTAGCGGAACTGTAACAAGTGTAAGTGTAGTTAATGCCAACGGATTTAGCGGTACAGTTGCCACAGCCAATACCACTCCAGCTATAACAATTCAGACCACTGTAACTGGCCTACTCAAAGGCAACGGTACCAGTGTTAGTGCTGCAACTAGTGGCACTGATTACCTAGCTCCTGGAAGCCTTAGCATTACAACTCTTACAGCAGGTACAGAAAGTCTAACTTATAGCGGAGGAACATTTACATTTACTCCGGCCGCTCCTGGTACTGGTACTGGCTATCTAGTAGGGTCAGAAAGCCCAACTATCAATAATGCTGTTTTTGGTGAAACACTAAGCATAGGCACACAGACATTTTATACTCATCCAAACGGATTCAGTGTAAACGAAAACTTTGATATCACCAATTTAGGTAGTCAACAAAACTTTACAGGCTATCATTTTGCATCTGGGGCCGGAAGAGACGGAACAGCATTTACCCTTGCCCGTTCAGGTTATTTTACTGATGGATTTGGTATTACAGGTGATTCTAGTAACAATCAATTTGTTATAGGATCTGAAACAGCAAGTACCGATTTTGTGTTTAAGACAGGCATCGGTATGCCGTTTGATGTATCAGGTGGCACACCAATCTTTACCATTAATAGAGATGGTAGTTTAACTTTTGCAGACACTAGTGTTCAAACCTACGCCTACACCGATGATCGTGCTACAGGATTGTTTAGTGTAACAACTAATAGTCCAGGAAGTGAAAGTTTAAGTTATAGTGCCGGAGTGTTTACATTTACTCCAGCAGATTTAAGCACTTATGCAACAGAAACTTATGTAACTAGTCAAGGCTATATTACTAATGCAGTAACCGCTTTAACCAGTTTAACTAGTATTGGTTCAAACGGTGTAGACACTACAGCTAACGGTAATTTTATTGTTAGTGGCAATCTAACAGTTAATGGTACCACAGAAACTGTTAATAGTACCACTGTAACATTTGCTGATAAGAATATTGAGCTAGCAAAACCAGTAAGTCCGGCCACAGCCAGTGATGCCAGCGCCAACGGCGGCGGCGTTACCTTACACGGCACAACAGATAAAACACTAAACTGGGTACTGAGTACAACTGCTTGGACAAGTAGTGAAAACTTTGATATAGCCAACAGCAAGACTTATAAGATAAATGGCACTGATGTACTAAGTGCAACAGCTTTAGGTAGTGGAGTTACTGGGTCAAGTTTAACCAGTGTTGGTACAATTACCAGCGGTGTGTGGCACGGTAGCTCAATTGATAATTCTTATCTAACCAATACCACTATCCAACTTAACGGTGTCACACTAACATTAGGTGACACTGGAAAAACTATAAAAGCCAGTACCACTAATGCACTTACAATCGGCACTGGCCTAACTGGTACAAGTTTTGACGGATCAAGTGCTGTAACTGTTGCTGTAGATACTACTACTATTGCTACAAGAACTTATATAACTGGATTAAATTACATCACATTGACCAGTTTAAGTACCGGTACTCCTAATTCAGCTAGTGGTACAGGTGCAATTAGTTATAGCAATACAACAGGTGTGTTTACTTACACTCCACCAGATCTAAGTAGCTATGTAACAAGCACTAGCCTGTCTAGTACATTGAGTAGCTATGTAACAAGTACCAGTTTATCAAGTACATTGAGTAGCTATGTAACAAGTACCAGTTTATCAAGTACATTGAGTTCATATGTAACAAGCACCAGCCTAACTGGTACATTGAGCGGTTATGTAACTAATTCAACATTATCTGGCTATAACTATATTAGCTTAACTAATTTGAGTATTGGTACACCCAATGCTGCCAGTGGTACCGGAGCAATTAGTTATTCAAATACAACAGGGGTATTCAAGTATACTCCGCCAGACCTTAGTAGTTATGTAACTTCAACTAGCCTAACTAGCACATTGAGTAGCTATGTAACAAGCACTAGCTTAACTAGTACATTAAGCAATTATGTAACAGCAACAACTTTAAGTGGTTATAATTATATAACACTCACAAGTTTGAGTATGGATACACCAGGTGCTGCAAGTGGCAGTGGCAGCGTAACATACAGCAATACAACTGGCAAGTTCAAGTATACTCCTCCAGATTTGAGCAGTTACATCACAGCCAGTGTTGCTACTCTTGCTAGTTTAACCACAATTGGTTCGTCAGGTGTAGACACAACAGCCGCAGGCAACTTGATTGTTAGTGGTAATTTGACAGTTAATGGTACCACAGAAACTATTAACAGCACTACTACAACATTTGCTGATAAAAATATTGAATTGGCAAAACCAGTTAGCCCAGCCACAGCCAGCGATACCAGTGCTAATGGTGGCGGTGTAACATTACATGGTACAACTGACAAGACATTAAACTGGGTACTAAGTACAACAGCTTGGACGAGCAGTGAAAATTTTGATCTAGCAAGCGGCAAAACTTATAAAATAAACGGAACTGATGTATTAAGTAGTACCACACTGGGCAGTGGTGTTACTAGCTCAAGTTT
>Ga0208499_1000181_pt1 | contig 26630 bp, 25 predicted proteins | sample CryBogCBE07Jul09_FD_185504 | JGI IMG/M metagenome (GOLD analysis project Ga0208499, IMG submission 185504) | Freshwater microbial communities from Crystal Bog, Wisconsin, USA - CBE07Jul09 (SPAdes) (version 2) | ecosystem: Environmental > Aquatic > Freshwater > Lake | place: Crystal Bog... | reverse complement strand
ATGAGCTATCCAAATAGAGTGGTCCAGTTGGTGTATTTGCAGAAGTGTATTGAAGGATACCATTTTTGTAATATTTCACCTTTTGACTATCATATGTAATGCTGAATACATCACTCGTAGTGTAAGTTGGTCCAGTATAAACCTGAGTACCGTTTTCATAAACATAGGAAGTACCTCCACCCATGTACCATGCAAAATCAATTGATGTATAGGATGCATCGGTTGTAGGATCGGTATTCAATCCAACCATGATCAAGTTGTTTGTTTGGGCTGGTGAGAACGAACAGAAACAGTTGACAAAGTTCTGCAAGGAATATACTTGCGAGTCCCAAGTATTTCCTGCGCCTCCTGTTTTTGTGAATGTTGTAGAGGTTGTCAATGATTGTGTAACATTGGTTGTAACTGGAGTCCAATCACCTCCTCCTCTTGGCCCTGTATATCCAGTGTATCCGGTATATCCGGTGTATCCGGTGTAACCAGTGTAACCAGTATAACCAGTGTAACCCGTTGGTCCGGTATATCCAGTGTACCCAGTGTATCCGGTGTATCCGGTGTATCCAGTATAACCAGTATAACCAGTTGGTCCTGTTGGTCCGGTGTATCCGGTGTATCCAGTATATCCAGTATAACCAGTGTATCCAGTTGGTCCGGTGTATCCGGTGTATCCGGTATATCCAGTGTAACCAGTGTAACCCGTTGGTCCAGTGTATCCGGTGTATCCGGTGTATCCGGTATATCCAGTGTAACCAGTGTAACCCGTTGGTCCAGTGTATCCGGTGTATCCGGTGTATCCGGTGTAACCAGTGTAACCAGTGTAACCCGTTGGCCCAGTGTATCCGGTGTATCCAGTATACCCAGTATAGCCAGTGTAACCTGTTGGTCCTGTTGGTCCCAATGATCCAACGTTCACTATGGTCCAGACACCTGCTTCATTCAAAAAGGTGTAACTGGTTGTTGGTCCCATGACAGTTCCATTCACTGTAATGGAAAATGTACTAGTGGTTGAGTTGGAAACTGCAAAGAATGCGCCATCAGGAATGTTACCACCTGATACGGATGGAAGATTTATTACGTAGCCATTGGTATTGGCGGTAACAAATACATAAGAATTCATCTGTGATCCTAAAAGCGTCAATACACCATTGGTCGTCGCAGTATAATTGAAATACGGAATACCTCCACTCAATTTACCAGTGTATCCAGTGTACCCAGTGTAGCCAGTGAAACCGGTGTAACCAGTTGGTCCGGTGTATCCTGTGTATCCGGTATAACCAGTGTATCCAGTGTATCCCGTTGGCCCAGTGTATCCGGTGTATCCAGTATAGCCAGTGTAACCGGTGTAACCAGTTGGACCAGTGTATCCGGTGTATCCGGTGTATCCAGTATAGCCAGTGTAACCCGTTGGACCTGTTGGTCCCAATGAACCAACATTCACTACCGTCCAAACACCTGCTTCATTCAAAAAGGTGTAACTGGTTGTTGGATTCATGACAGTTCCATTCACAGTAATAGAAAACGTACTATTAGTTGAATTGGAAACAGCAAAGAATGCACCATCTGCAATATTACCACCTGATACAGATGGAAGATTTATTACGTAGCCACTTGCATTTGCAGTCACAAAGACATAAGAATTCACCTGCAAGGCAGTGAGTGTTAATACTCCATTGGTCGTTGCAGTATAATTGTAATATGGAATACCTCCACTCAATTTACCAGTAGGCCCTGTTGTTCCTGTATAACCGGTATATCCGGTTGTTCCTGTTGGTCCTGTATATCCAGTGAAACCGGTATAACCAGTTGCTCCTGTTGATCCTGTTGGACCAGTATAACCAGTGTAACCAGTGTAACCAGTACTACCTTTTCCAGTATAACCCGTTGGTCCGGTGTAACCAGTGTAACCAGTGTAACCAGTTGAACCTGTTGGTCCAGTGTAACCAGTGTACCCAGTGTATCCTGTATTACCTTGTTTTCCTTGTAATCCAGTTGCTCCTGCAGGACCGATTGCTCCTTGAATACCTTGCTTACCAGTTGGACCAGTTGCTCCTGTGTTTGTTGAAAATCCTGGACTACCCGTCGGACCAGTTACTCCAGTTGGGCCAGTATAACCTGTGTAACCGGTTGGACCTTGAACTCCTACTGGACCTCGCAAACCAACTGCTCCAGTATATCCAGTGTATCCTGTGGAACCAGTTGGACCAGTGTAGCCAGTGTATCCGGTAGATCCTGTTCTTCCTGTATAGCCCGTTGCACCTGTTGAACCTGATAATCCTTGAGGTCCTATTGCTCCTTGACGTCCAGTTGGGCCAGTTGGACCAGTAGACATTCTGTTATAAAAAGCAAAAATTAAAATTTAGTCACCAAATCGCGTCTAAATATTATCTACATCCACATCTTCTTCTTCCTCATCTTCCTCGCCTTCAAAATCAAATCCTTCATTCTCTTCTGTTTCGGTGACATTGGATGTTTTTGTAAATAGTTTGTTATCTGCCTCCGGTAATAACTTTCTAAGTCTTCTTACTTGATCTTCTGTAAAGACTGCAACAATTTCGTGCGTAGTCTGTTGAAGACCTGTTTCTGCTATCATTACCAAACTGTCAATATCCACCCAAACTGATTTCTTACCTTTTCCTCGCATACCCCCGCGAAGGGGAATATTCATCAAGTGAGTCTGCTTGTTCTTATCCATAAAATACACCTCCATACGTCCACTTCCAAATCGACGTGTCACCTTGCCTACAAATACATCATTTATCTCTTCTCCATTCGCATAGTCATCCAGAAGCTTATCCACAAATACACGATTGTTTCGTGCCTTTGAGCCCTCTGAGTTCTTTTGTGCTTTGTGTCCTGATCCTCCTGATACGTTTTTACCCATTCTGATTACTTACTTCCACAACTGGTAATAAAGAATTCGTTTTTTTAATATGCTTGTTGGTTTTCAGGTGCCGTTCTTCTTCTACTCTTGACAAAAATTTCACAGCACACGCATCACATTTCAAATTAGGTTTCAAAGTTGGATCCTCTTTCAATTTATGATGCTTCGTTTCTAAATGTTTTTGATAGATGCTTGGAAAGTTACAATGTAAATCGCAAACTTTACAATAGAAATCATTACCTTCTGTAGTTTCCTGCCTCTGTTTGTGTCTTTTACTTTTTATATGAGCGTTCCAATTACTTTGAAAATTAAATTGAAGCTCGCATTGATTACAATAAAAGTTTTCACGATCTTCCATTCTCTTTTTATGAGATCTGGATTTTAAATGGTTTCTTATTTCTTCGCAGGAATAATATTCAAATATTGGACTACAAGCCTTACATTTATAAACAGTATTCTTAGTGAATACAGATATGCGTTGTGAAACATAATCGGGATATTCCATTATTGATTCTAACAAAGATATTATTTTCATCTAATCATCAAAAGTCAAAAATTCAAAAACAAGACATTTTTCGCAAACTATTTGAAAGTAAAAGAAAGTTAAAATGAGTCCTATGTGTTTCTGCATTCTAGTCTTATTTTTCAATTTTTACAATTGAATGAAAAATGGGGGTGGCGACAAGTTTTATAAACACTTTTTTTACAATTTTACAAATAGATGTCAATAGATTGTTTTTGACAAACTTTATATGGATTAAAAAAATAGTTTTTGAGTTGTAGATAGTTTATGCAAAAATTTTATCTATTTATCTATTTGGAAAATCGGAAAAAAACGGAAACTTTTTATCCAACTCTCTCGTACTCACACCAAAAAATGAACGCCGCAATTAAAACCGCTATCACCACTGCCTCCGCATCGCTTGACATCAAGACATTCGCAAAAACCGAAGACTTCCTCACTGCTCTCTTTGACAAACTCTGGCCTACCGAGACTCCTGCAAGAAAGCCACGTGCTCGCAAGGAACCTGAGCCTGAACCAGTTGCTCCACCAGCACCAGCACCTGCACCAACTCCTGCTCCTGCTCCTGCTCCTGCAGCACCAACAAAGAATGTTGAGAAGTTCAATACCGCTCAAACAAAGAAGATCAAGCAGGTCACGGATGAGTTGAATATTACCAATCCGGACAAGAAGGCATTTCTCGTCTACCTCAATGCGATGAGCAAAGAGCAGTATATGACCAAGACATTTGACCTCCACGCTCACGACTTCTTCGTCGCCGCTGCTGTCAAGGCTGATTCGTCGCAAGAAGCCGATGTGACTGAAGTGGATTACAAGGGAAACAAGTACTATGTCACTGAGGACAAGAAGGTCTTTGAGGTTCTTGCAGATGGAAATGCTGGAAAGATGTTGGGACACCTCGGATTTGCAGAATTCGCTGAAATGAGAATCTAAACTAAGTAGTAAATGGCTAAGAAGAAGGATATAATTGATAAACTGATTAGCAGTATCAACTGGAAAGTTGGAGGATTTGATTTTCTTCCAATCTTTTTCGGTGTATTGATGGCTACCATTGATATTCTGATGATGGGCTCTGCTAAAATGGTAAGTGAAGGAACCCTCAGTTCTGGAGTTGGTATCCCTTTTTCTGTTGGTCTCTACGCACTTGAGCCCCTCATTTTCTTGAAGGCACTTGACTACGAGAATATGACCGTTGTTAACTTGGTCTGGAATTTAGTATCGGATGTGGTAGTCACATTGCAAGGTGTCCTAATCTTTGGTGAGACTATCAAAGGTGTCCGTTGGGTAGCTGTTGGTATGGCACTCTTTGCTCTTGGACTTTTTGCGTACACCGATAAGGATTAACAATTGCAAGGCAACTTATCTTTGGTATTGTCGGGAGCAGCAGGTGCCATAAATGATCCAAGGGTTGTAACTCCTGCAGGATAAACTTCATTATTTACACTGTATTCTGCTGCATTGACCTCTACGGTTTGGCGGACGAGGGACGTAAACGCTCCTGCTCCGTTTTGCTGTTTGATAAAGTTTGGAATAAGAACTTGATATGAAATTGTGAGTGTACTGATTCCTACAGTATCTTTTGCATAAACTGTGAAGGATCCTCTTTGATTCTCTTTTGTAGGTGTACCTGTTATTTGCCCGGTTACTGGATCAAACGAAAGACCTTGTGGAAGACTTGAAACTGCAAGAAAAAGATAGACTATGCCAGTTCCGACAGCAGTTACTTGAATAGGAGAAATGGTCATGTATTGATAGAATCTATAATCTGTTTGACTTGGAGACACGAATACTGGACCTCCTGGTGAATTAAGTGCAGGGAATATAAGTTGAGAAACCGGATTTCCAGGATTAACATATGTAGGACTTGTGTAACCAATCAGTTGTGTAGTACTGTCAAATGTTGTAGTAGCAGTGTTAGACCATCCATTTGTTAAACTATTTACTGTGTCATGGGACCAAATATTTGAACCAAATACTATATTCCATTTTGAAGTTACGTAATTATATTGAATAGGTCCTATTTTATTTATTCCATCTGATAAGAGATCTGTTTGTGTAACATCATTCCAATTGCTTCCATTCGTTGAATATTTTACTTGAACCGTAGTGGTATCCACACCAGTTGCAACCCAAGTTCCATTTCCATAAACAATATTGCAACATGTTCTTGAAAATGTGTTACTTGCATCATACCAATGGTGACTAGGAAAATTTGTTAAATATTTGATTGATTTTAGTGTGGTTGATGTGTTTTCTACGCCAACTAACCATACACTAGCACTATTAGATAATCCATCAAGTGAGAATACATTTACTTTGTTGAAATCGTTTGTTTGAAATATCGGTGCAATCCATGTAGTCCCTTTATCACTTGTTTGAATGATGTTTGATCCGCCAATCAAAATAATGTCTTGATAAGATCCACCGGTATAATAAAAATCAGCACATCTTACAACAAGACTGTGTTTGCCGTCACCTCTTAAATAAGGAGTAAAAGGTGCTGATAAAGATCCTATATTTTTAGAATTAAGTAAGTCCCAAGATACACCATCATCGCTTGATCTTATTAGAGCATTAGAATTATTCACTTGATTGTCGGGTATGAATGTCGCAGCATACCATGTGTTAGAAGTATGATTCAATGGAACGATATCTGCTGCAAACACTGAGAACTCATTGGTATAGTAAATATAGACAACACCATCAATACCACGTTGTCCTAAATCACCTCCACTTCCTGGGAGAGTACTTTGTGTATGAGGTGAAGAAGCATAACCACCTGCAGATACACTGACACCACTTAATGATGGATAAGGACTGCTAAGATCAAAAGGATAACCACCACTACCTGTGCCATTAGTAGGAGCAGCAGATCCAGCACCACCTCCACCTCCACCTATAAAATCAAGTCCATATGCACCATCATTTCCACGGTTATCACCATCTTGTGGGAATGTGGGCTGAAGACCAGTACCTCCTAATACACTATCATCATCTCCAGCATGTCCTCCTCCACCGCATCCACCATCTGTACCTTGTGATCCACCAACACAACCACCGCCTCCACCACCTAATCCCGTGTAGCCATAGAAAGATGAATCTCCTCCAACACTTCCTCCCCATGGATAACTGAATCCTCCAGTACCGACATTAACATCATATGTACCTGCAGGAATTGTTACATTTGATACTCCAACAAATCCACCACCACCTCCTCCACCACCAAGTGTTCTTCCACCACCACCTCCACCTCCTACTATTACAAAATTTATGGATATAGGGTTGTTAAAGGTAATACTTCCACTTGTTGTGAATGTCCATAAAGTTGTTCCTGCATCCACTAAGGGGTGTGAAAAAACACCATTTACAGCTGTAACAGCTGGAGTAGCTATTGGAGTACTTGTAAAATTGATACCATCACTTGATCTAATAACATCTGGACCTGCTGCTACAATATATGTATTTGAATAAGTTCCATAGTTTTTGATTTGAATATCTGAAAAATAGGACGTTGTTCCAGTTCCTCCAGTTCCACCAGTTCCACCAGTTCCTCCGGTTCCTCCGGTTCCTCCTGTTCCACCACTTCCACCAGTTCCTCCGGTTCCTCCGGTATATCCTTGTGGTCCCCCAGCAATATCTACATTTGACCAAACTGAATTGCTTCCATCATCTGAATAGTATAAGTTTGAATTTGAAAGAACAAATGTTCTATAAAATACTTGTCCTGTGGTTTTTAATTGTGGTGTGATATTATCATGCAATAATCCTGCATTTCCAGCAATATTTAGATTTGCAGTATTCGGTAATAAATTAGGTGGTAGTCCATCATATAACGTTCCTCCAAGAATTCCTGTAGAGGATCCAATGGTTATTCCATAGGTTGGATCTCCAGAAATAATGTTTGAAATAGTGAAATTTGAAGCAGCACTTCCACTATATGAAAGAGCATTAATAGGAATGGGTGGAACATCATTTCCAGGAGTCAATGTATAAACATTTGATTCAACTGTAAATAGAATAGAATCTGCGGTTGTAGTGTAAGGAAATGTAATATAAATATTATTGTACCCAGTACTTGCATCAACTGTTAATATACCTGAAGTGGAAGGAAGAGGTGTTCCTTTTATAACTCCTGTGGTTGTCAATGTCAATCCACTTAATAATCCACTCACTGGAGTATAACTCAAAATATTACGACCACTTAATGTTTTTGAAATAATTTGATACGGTGAAAATGGCCTATTTTGTACAAATTGAAGCGTATTGCTATTATAACTAATTATACTATCTGCAAAAATAGCGGCATTGATGATAGTAGTATTAGAAGCATTTGTATTTGTTGCAGTTGCAGTGATAGTGAGAGGAGTAACTATAATATTTGAAGTTGGTACTCCAGAAAGAATGCCAGTATTTGGATCCAATACAATTCCACAGTCTCCTGGAAATCCAGAAATATTATAAACAATAGAGTTACCAGAAGCAGACGATGCACGGAATGTGATTGGACTTGGATAGTAACCATCTAATGCTTGATTTAATGGTCTTGAATTAACGAAGTTATACGATGTTCCATTTGAAGGTGTCACTGAATAGTCAAATGTTACTACGTCACTAATAACAGGAATAGGTACAGTCAAAGGTTGAGAAAAAACACCATCATTATTCACTGCAGTAAAGGTGTAACTTGCATTTGCATTAGAAGCAGGTATTCCTGTAATAAAACATTCATTTAGATGATTAATATTTCGTTGTTGAATTATATGCAATGTACCATTATTCAAAGGAGGATTTGTAAATAAGAAAGTATCAACGCTTGTATTTGAGAAATAAGTGGCTACATCAAATATCTTTGTAGGAGGAACATTTACACCACTGTAAATTGTAGGAACATATATGTTATTGAATAATACTGTTTCTGAGAATGGAAGAGTCACATCAAATCCATTTGAAACATTGGAGTTGTTACGAGATAAGAGTGCTGTAACATGAATATTGGAAGAATAGTTTGAGTTGGCATATTGATATGCAGCCGTTAACGTTGGTGTTCCTGCAATACTGATTGTATAAGGTGCGCTCGTAGGAGTGTAAGAACGTGCGGTTGATGGTATAATTGTACCAGTATTGTCTTTGAAATTGATTCCATCAGGAAGAGCATTTGACCATCTATACGTGAATGTAAAGAAAGGATAAGCTGGAAAGGTTGAAGTGAAACTACGGTTTGTAATCGGTGTTCCAATTGTAAGCGAATTGCTGAAGAAAGGATTTGGTATAATAATACGTTCTCCAGATACTCCAATTTTTATATTTGTGGTTACAACCTTACCATAATCTGAAGAACTTTGGTTTGTATTCTGACCTAAAATCAAATAATTACTTGAAGGAATCTGAACTACAGGTGTTCCTTGCAAATAGAACGTGTTGGAACCTGCTGATACGAAAAATAGACCAGGAGGCAATGAGGTAGCAGAATATACATTTGTCATGGTGGGAACGGTTGAAAACTGAATACCGTTGGGTGCATAATCTTGCGATGTCACAGGTTCATTCAAATACAGTGTATAGGAACTGTTACTGATTGGAGGATATAACCGTCCATTTCCAATGAATACTGTAATCGCATAGGTGTAGACATCACTACCATCAGGTGTTCCGCCATTGAAGTAATCATATTCTACTGTGATAACCAAAGGTTCTCCAGTTGTTGAATTTGTAGAAAACCCATTGGCATTCGCAAAGGTTGCATAGGTTGTAGATGTTGTGGTATCAATCAAGGATTGAAATAGGAAAGATGTTCCTGCGATTGTTACAGTTTCAACGACTGTATCGCCTACAGGAGTGTTCGGTGGTGGATATGTAATTGTATAACTGAATGGTTCATACTTATACAACTGCAATGTAGTGCCGCTTATAGGCGGACTTACAGTAAATGACATTACTTATAGACGATATTTGGGTAAAAGTGGTTTTACGACTTTTCTTTCCCCACCACGCATTTCAAAGACAGACTTGCACTCTTCAAGAAGTTTTGAGAGAGATTCGTGTTTATCCGTCCATCGTTTGACAGCATTGTCGTATTGCTGTTTATTGTGAATACCGATGGCAGCACACTTGTCTTTTAAATTTCCAGGGGTTTCTGTGAATTTTTTTGCATGATCCTCTCCTTCTGTTTCTTTCGGTTCAACTAACTCGCTGAACTTTTTACTAGCCTCTGATTCTGGATAGTCATGAAATACCATCTCCATTTTAAGTCGCAAAAGCTCCGTAGCCCGATCCATTACTATTATCAAAGGGTTGCGAATAATCTTCCGAACGGACATTACGGGTTGCAGAATACCAAGCAACTGGCTTGAATGGAATATCCACCTTCGGAACCTCGTTGGCCTTGGCCTCGTATTGAGTATATAAAAAGAACCCAAACCCTACCAGAACAGCAGCCAACAATAGAAAATTAAAAAACGTGGTACTTGCTCCAACTATCTCATTTCTCCGAGCCAAAAGCGAACTCTCTATTCGGTTCAGATCTGTTAGTTCTACAAGCTTCATTACTTTGATGTAACACTCTTAGGTCTCTGAAAATATCGCGCGACCAAGGATCAGTTATACACGGACATACACTTACCCGTTTTGGATAATTGTATGCTTGGCGAACTACATCATGAATTTGTCTTCTTGTAAATCCATGCGTGCAGACGATTAATGATGTTTCTGAATATCCGAGCAGGTCTGCATCCATTATGCTATTGATTGTAAGCTCTTTGTATATGGATTACTCTTAAAAGCATCCAAAATACCGGGCTCGTTACGTTCAACATAAATATCCTGCTGCAATGACACCACATATCGTGTAGAACCCTGTTGGGCTCCTGATGGGATCTGACCTCCAATATTGAAAAGAGGTGTCTCAAATCCACGAATGTTATTCAAGATAGTCTCATCCTTGTGAACGGCTACGTTGATGGATTGAGGTCCGCCTTGAATGGCAGCACCACCAACTGGTCCAGCAGGAGATGGTCGTCCAACGGTTGTCAATTTCATAAATTCTTGGAACGGTTCTGTGAAGGCACGAATGTAGGTGAAATATCCACCTGCGGCTGCCTGTGGTCCTCCAATGAACTCGGCAGAACTGGTCTCTCTTGCCTGTTCCTTCATCAACTGCTCTGGATAGATAGCAGATGCTACCTGTTGTCCTACCGCAGTATTGACACGAGGCAATGAACCGTCCTCTGCTTGAAGAACCTGGAATCTGTCTGGCTTGTTCTTCTTGACAGGCGCTTGAATACCCATATCGGTAATGAAGTGCGCTCCTGGAACCATCTCTCCTTCGTACGTAAGCTTGGGTTTGTTGGCAACACGAATCTCATCGGTTGTTCGTGGAAGGGCATACTCACGAGCAGCATCTTGTTGATAACCACCGGATGGCAGGTTGGTATATCCGTCGTTGATACCAGGTCCAACGTAGGTCTTTTCAATTGGGAAGATGTTCTTCATTGCAAGAGAAGTGACTTGACGAGACTGTTCAAAGTCAGTCTCAACAGGAGCCTTCCAAGGATTGCCTCTTCCTGCTTCGGGTTCAAAGAAAGCAGCCGCCTCTTCCTTGTGGAAAAAGGTATTCTTACCAGTTCCAGTGTAGGTATCCAAAATACCATCCGTGGCACCGGAGTACATGGATTGAGTTTGACGAGCACCGAAGAAAGGCACCATGTTGTTATGGCCCTCTTCGGAATTGACTATGGTTACTCGTTCCGTCTCAGGAAGAGTATTTTCAGGGGTTACGAAAGTTTCAATTGGATTCTTCTTTTTCTCTTCGCCCTCAGTGTACACCGGCTTCTCGGAAAGAGCATAACCGAGTGCGGCGAGGCCGATCAACATTGCGACTTCCATCTTTGCGTATATTGCCACAAAATCTATCTACGAATTGAATTCGCCTCACGAGTATTTACATTCGTCTGAAATGGAGTCACTGCATGTGCCTGAGGCTTGTAAAGAAGCCACGTGAAGTTATTGGTCATTGCCTCTCGCGGGTTTGGAAGGACAACGGTCTGTTGCATATCTTTTTTTACAAATTGTTTGGGTTTGACAATTTCCATCTTAAAATATGGGTTGAAAATAATGCACGAACTCCTGTATGTTCTACTCGGGGTCATAATAGTAATTTATAGTTTTCTCAAAGCCCGAGAACATTTTAGTATTGCCGGACAAGAAATCATAACCTTTACACCGGATACTTGTGATCCAACACAAGACCTGGATGCAGGATTGTGTTATACAAAATGCAAGACTGGATATCACGGTGTAGGTCCTGTATGTTGGGCGGACAGTCAGAATATTGGTGTCGGAACACCGGTAGGATTAGAGCCCTGTCCCGATGGTTGGGTCAATGACGGACTGACTTGCAGACAGCCAATTGGATGTCATTCCATTGGTGACTGTTTTCTGCACGGACAGTGTGGATGTTGGGGTGGTGGAATAGTCGGTCGTCTGAATCACGGAGGTACATGTCCTGGACCCGGTGGTGGTGATGATCATACTGAAAAGATAGATGGATTGTGTTACAAAAAATGTCCTAAGGAGCTCCCTAATCACATTCCTGGTATGCCTTATTTATGTTACATCGGTGGTGACCTGTCGTATGGACGAGGAATAGGTTCTGCTCCTTATCTCACACGACTTCTAGGTAAATATCCATTCTTAAAAGTTATTTAATCATATTTCTTCCAATCTCCACGACTGATATTGATATGTGACCAAGGTCCTCCTTCGTTATTGAATTGGAAGACTGGATTTGTTCCATTATCAACTTCAAGTGTTGAACCGTTATCAACCGGTTTTAAAGACCAATTTCCGATACTTAAAGAATCAAATTTAGGATTTGGAGGAACAACCCCTGGTGCTCCAGGATCTCCTTTTGGTCCCGCTGGTCCTGCTGGTCCTACTGATCCTGGTTGTCCTCCTGGACCTTGATCTCCTTTTGCACCTGCAGGTCCTGGTGGTCCCTGTGGTCCATCTTCTCCTTTGTCACCTTTTGGTCCGACGACACCGACAGCAGACCCTGCGGATCCTGGTGGTCCTTGATCTCCTTTGTCACCTTTTGGTCCTTGTGGTCCCATGGGTCCCAACGGTCCAGCTGGTCCAATATCTCCCTTTGGTCCTGAAGATCCTGCGATTCCCTGAGCTCCTGGTGGTCCTTGTGGTCCAAGTGGTCCGGCTACTCCTTGAGGTCCAATCGGTCCTGCTGGTCCAATCTCTCCTTTGTCGCCGTGCAATCCATAGGGTGCAGCAGTGTATGCAGCCGTTGTTGGGTTTTCAATGGTAGAAGGATCAGCATTTGAAAACTTCTCCTTTGTAGCACCCAATCCACCCATTGATTGTTGAAACTGAGAACCGTAATTGGATAATCTTCCTGCAGGAGTGCTATCGTATCCAGACCATTCACTTCTAGAATAAGGATTGATATTGAATCCTGCCAACATTGCCTTGAACTTGTTGACAGCGGATTTGAAAGCAGTGGCATCTTCAGTTGGAAGAGGTGCAGGTAATGAAATCTTGTTCACATTAGATGGCTTGAATCCAAAACAGTTGACACCAAATTTAGTATTAGGATCCATGTAACCACCGTTCACACCTGGTCTTCCACATGCAGTTCTCTTAGCAGGATCAATTTCTTGTTGAAGTTCCATCCAAGTGGATTTTTGAGTAGGATAGAGAGCAAGACCTCCTGCAGACCAACCGTATCCACACCACTCTGCTCCGTGATTGTAAGCATCAATAATCTGTTCTAGGGTGGCGAGCTGTGCTCCGTAAGCAGCACATACCGCAGGGGCGTCGTTGTATGTGAATTGGGCGTCTTGAATATTGAATACTTCACTGCCCTGTTTGACTCCTGGAAAACTGCTGGTAGCAGGAGCAGCATCGGGGGCAGGCTTGGTAGGAGTTGGAACACCTGGTAATAGTACAGAGGTGTATTTGTTGATATCAATGAAGCCGTAATACCAAAGAACAAAAACAATGAGGGCTATAATCGCCCATAACCCGATGACAGCAAGAATAGAACCGGTTGAAAAAAGAACAACAATGGTTAGAATACTAACAAATACTCCAGCAATCACTAACACAACCTCTGCAGGAATCTTGCTTGAAGAATTCGTAGGAGTTGTGGTAGAATCTTGCGGAGTTGTATCCGTCGTTATGGAGGACATCTCTTATTATTCATTGAGGCGAGAATACATTAGCAAACGAGCGTATTGGGATACTGGAAAACTTTGAGGGTCGTGGCGTTGGACGAAAATATCGTTGAACTCCATCCATGGCTGACCCGGTGGCATATTGCGACCATACGTCCACCAATGTCCTCCATTGAAACAGACAACCGATGTCAGAGCATATCGTATTTTGTTGACTACCAGAACGCTGGAATAGGTAATCCCGGATTCCGATTGATTGATGTGAAATGTAAGAATATCAGGGAACGTTCCAATCAAGAACTGCTGAGTACATCCCAATTCCTTACATTTATCACATTTCCATTCTTCAATCTCCGATGGTTTGACTGCCTGGACGATGGCATCCGAAACCGACTGACGATATTCAGTAGGCGTTATCGTCATGTAAATTAAGGAATCTGGTTTATTTTCACTGTACGAACAGTGGTTACACGAGATACGATTCGCGACCTTGAATCGTAGGAGGTTGTCAAGAAACTTGATTTTGTCACACAAGAATTCTAACAATTCATGCGAGTCACCGATGTCATCTCCTGCGGGCATAGTGCCGGTCTTGACACATTCATAGAAACCTTTGAGTCCTTCATCGCCTTCGCTATTCCAGATTTCCTCCATACACTGTTCTACAGCGCAATTGGGGTCTGCTTCATTGTTTGTAAATCTTTTTTGAAGTGAATCTATACGAAAGAGTGCTTGTAGAGTGGCATTCACCCAACAACTACCTCTCTGATTGCGAAGTCCGAATGCTGCCATTACTTCATGAATGCGGAGAAATCTGTTAAGAAAGGAACGGGTTCGTTTTTCACAGAATAGTTACTAGAAGAAAACTCACCCTTGTAAGGATTTGGGACCAAATCTTGGTCACCTGGTGTTCGTGAATATGGTAAATATTGACTATTCTCATCCGAACCTAATCCCGCAGAAGTTGGTAACTGACCTGATTGAGCCAACTGAACATTTTTGGATGGTGCCACTACTCCGACTCCTGGAACCAATGTTCCGGACTTTCCATTCATTCCACCAAGAAGTTGAGGATAGTTGAGTTGAGAAGGATCTACGGATGTATTGTTATTTGGAGGCTGTCCTTTTCCAGTGTATTGAGGACCCCATACAGCAGTTCCACCAGTTAAATTTGGATTGGAAGTTGCACCAAGAGAAGATGCCGTTGTTCCTCCAGTTGAGGTTCCTGTTACAGTTGCTTGTGAAGCAACCGCAGCAGCTGGTGGAGCTGCTTTTGCGATAGGATAATCTCCAGGTGATGGTGGTTTGTTCGTGGTTGTTTTAGGATCATTGACTTTCTTCGTCCAATAATCTACAAGTCCATCTAAATAACCAGTTGAAAGTCCTGGGACCATACCAGCAGGAGCACCTGGTGGAAGAGGCGGTTCTTTACCCCAAATCGCTATGCTGTCACTTATCAACTTGATGTTGCTATTAAGTGTTGTCTTATCAGAGTTCATCAATCTTTGAGCTATCTGTTCTGGAGTTGAATCAGGGCCCATGATAGGACCAACAGGGACAGTGGTAGGATACTTACTTGCATCAAATTGTGGAATAAGAGCCTCTAACTTTGTTTTTGCAGTCTGCAAATCTGAAATAGAAGCCTTTGAAGTTCCAGAAGGATTGTCAAACCGCTCTTTCATTCCTATGAGTCCCAACACTATGAGGACTGCGATTAAAATATAAATCCAAGTTTTCTGTTTCATCCTATTATTTACACAGCAGCAAATTGTCCTGCGTGCCAGCTCGCAGATTTGTCGTCATATTCCATCGGCCTACGCGGCTTCTTTTGTTGTACGGTTGGTTGATATACACCTTCTGATGTTTCTCCAACGCGCATATCTGCAGGGACATATATCTGTTCTGTTCGTGTAAAGACCTCATCTCTACCTTCCTGCGGTTCAAGTGCTTCTTCTGATGGTTGAAAAGTTACCTGCTCCTGCTCCTTCTGTGCGGCTGTCTTGGTGCTCTGTGTATGAAAGGCATCCGCAATCAATTTACGAAGAGCATTCGGATCTACACCAGGAACATTTGCATCCGGACTCTTCACAAACTTATCTACATCTGCATCGGTAGGATTGGTAGGCGATGGTGTATACACGTTGTCGTAGAACTTCTGAAGAACAGCAATATAGTCCTCATCGTTCGCTCCAATCGGTGCTTCGGCTTCAATCTTGGATTTCCAGACACCATTTAATGCAGGGCGTGTTACAGGAGACTCAGGATTGACATAGCTTTCTTTGACGTGTAAAAAGAATACCAACAAGGCCAGTATTAAAAGACCCCAAAGAATCCAGTTCTTTCTCATTGTTATTGAATGGTACAATAACTAGTCTGCTCTTTCTTTTCAGGAGGTGGTGGTACTCGTCCTGCCGCACGAAGTTCTTGACGATTGGCTTCTGCTGCGTCCAATGAATACATCCCCTGTGCGATTGCTTTGTTAGAGGATTCCACTCCTTCCCATGTGGGCGACATCGCACTGTATTTGGCCTGTGCGACTGGGTCACGAGGTGCAAATTCTAAAAATCCACTTCGTTGTGTATTCTCGCCCTTTCGGTAGAATTGATTGAATTGTGGTGTCACATCCGCACAGTAAACTCCTTGCGTTTCCAAATTCTTTACATACTGTTTGTAATCATCCAGTGTTTGGAACTTACGAGTTTCTCCGGTCTTTAAGGATGTACCTACCCACTCATTTTTTACAGTATCCTGTTCTAATGCCGTGATACACGCCATTTTCTGTCCTTATGATAAATGTCACAGAAAGTCCTACGAGGTTCTGCGAAGAAAGAAGAGGCGAAGAGAATTCTTCAACAAAAGCCTATTCTTGTCCTGTTTTTTATGGACGGCTGCCCTCATTGTGATGCAACTATGCCTCACTGGGATAAAGTGGCAGCTGGAAATCCTACCCTAAATCCTGTAAAAATTGAAGCATCCGCTGTTCCGGACGATTCCGGTGTCTCTGGATTTCCTACCATGGAATACCACACTGCTACTGGTGAGGTGAAACGTGCAGAAGGTGAGAAATCATCTCCCGAAGAGATTTCCAGTTCACTCGGTTTAAGCAAAGGAGGAAGACGCCGGCGTACCAGACGGTTTAGAAATAGAAGGAGTAGAAAGCTCAGACACCGTACCCTTAGCCGCCACATAGCCTTCATTAAGTAACTTGTCTGAACGAGCATTCTTGCCTAAGAATTTTAGGAGACCTTCATGATCGTCCTCTGGCACAGTCCAAAAATTGCGCTGTGCCTGAACTTGTGCGAATACATCGGAGGTATCCAAATACATGTTAGAAGTCTTTGCAAAGGCTTCATTGACTTGATCGCGAATTTCTACATCAGTCACATCAGCAGCACGGGGACGATCATTGTTTGTTCCAATATCAACCAGAGTTGGATTCATGAACGGATTATCATCAGTAGGCTTGGTAGTATTATCTCCAATATACGAACTTACAAATGGAGAACCGCGAAATGATTCCACTACCTTTTTGGTCTTGGGAAATGTGCTATTCAAGAAAACTGTAATAGCCATCACGACTGGAACAATCAAAAGATAGGATGGCCGGTAGGTGGTCAGAACCAAAAGAATACCAAGGTAAGCAGAAAATCTTACCACGGAGTTTAAGGCTTCTGCGACAGACATTTTAGCAGTGGGCACGAACTTGAACCATGATGTTTGATTGAACAAAACACTGGGATCGGAATACCAAAAGGTTTCACTCATCTCTTATTATCTTCACTTACGGGATTTTTCCTGAGCTTTCTTCTGAAGACGGGCAAGCATACGTGCACGACGAGCTTCTGGATGGCTGGATAAAATGGTATGCGAAGTGGTTCCAGTTGTATTTCCAGCAGACCCCGTGACCATTTCATTCAAATATTTACCAAAAGAGGATTGAAGTTTGGCACGAATCAATTCAATATCCTGCTGTAAGGCGTGCTGATTAATCTTACCAGTCTTGACCTTCTCTTCCAGAATCATCTGGGCTCGTTCCATCAATTCCTTGACAACAGGACTCTCCTGCGGATTGCGAAGGATTTCCATCAACTGTTCTGGATTTTCCATATCAAGCCCTAACTTCTCAAAACTGAGAGACGATACAATTTCACCCACCAAGGCAGCAAGACGTGTTTTCATGATGACATCCAGAATGTCTTTGAGAGAGGACTGAGTATCTTCATCTTCCAGAATCTTAGAAATCTCATCTCTGCGGTCTCCCATTCCAGGAATCAGAGACTTGACGGTCTCCATAATCTTGCCGAACTTTTCCTTGGGGTCTCCGTGAAGAACAGAGTAAATCAGTGCCATATGGACTTTAGACCAACCCTCGTCGCTGCTGTCCCACATTTCACTGGTATCAATTCCAGGAATGAGTTGAATAGCCGTGGGACCTAAAAATAGAGTGTTATCTTTTTGGATTACACGTAGAAGATGTGGCAAAAGCGATTCTTCTATATGTACGAAATCATTCTCTGATGGCTTTGGAAACTTGACACCCTCAGGGGCTTTAGATTTGAAATACGCAAAGAGATTTCGGAGATGTTCCATTATTGTATATATTGTTCTGTTTTACTAAGTTCTTACGAAGCACGATTTCCACCTCTGCTAGCGAACTCTGCTCGTTGCTTTTCAGTCAAGCAGATACATCCTAGGTCAGAAGAGAAAGGAGAAGGGCAGCAGTCAGCAGAGATCTTGTTCCCTTCGAACTGAAAGAGTTCAGTATCGTCTGCCTTTTCGTAAGGCTTCTCAGAAACAGGCTTTGGCTCGCTTCCTAGAATAGGCGAGCTTCCAGAATATCCTTGGACTGGTTGAGTATCCAGTGGCATACCGACTTCTTTTTGAGCGAACTTTTCTTTCTTGGCTTCGGCGACCACAGGAAGAGGAGAGGCATAGGTTACGAACAATCCTGCGAGGAGGGCTGCGAGGAAAAAGATGAGAATTCCAGTTGTACGAGACATTCTATTGTATTGTGTGCCCGAAAAAATGGATTTCCGTCGGCCAAGATTTCAGAAGTCAACCAACCAACATGTATTCCGAAATGTCATTAATTGAACTCAAACAACACGCAAAGGTAAGAAAGATCAAGCAATACTATATCATGAAACGAGCACAGCTTATTCAGTTACTGGAGATGGAAGAACTTCCACAGTCTCTTGTGATTGAAAAGATGACAATCGCCCAACTTCGCGAGCAGGCAAAGTTAAAGGGATTGCGAGGCTTCTGGGCTCTTCGTCGCGAGGCACTGGTAGAATTACTGTTTCCCGAAGACATCAATCAGACTGCCACGGACAAGAATGAGAAGAATCATAGCAAGACAGATGAACATCACAATCCACAGAATCATCACGCCAAAGATATACGGGTAGAGGATGTGGAGGATGCGAACCATGAGAGGCTTTAAAATATGAATTTCTACAGTGGATTGAACGCCAGGAGAACGCATCTGCTCTAAAATGTCCTGCAACAGGGGGTCAAATACTTTACTCATCCTGAAATTTGTCTGCTACAACATATAAATATACCATGAAGCTATCGCAACAAAAATTGGTTCGTCTAGGTATGGTCCTTGCGGGAGTGGTAGCACTCTATGTTCTTTTTACTTCGTACTCCGGAATGAAGTCCGCTGTTGCTGAAAAGGCCGAGGAGCTTGGAGGAACCGGCCCTGTCGCCCCTGTCTCCGAAACTGGCCCATACATGGGATCTCCTCACAGCGTCGGTGGAAATGCTGTCGCCGTCCAAGACATGCAGGGACGTACTCCATCCTCTCAACAAACATACACTCAGGGAGTTCTTGATTCTTCTGAACTCTTGCCAAAGGGAACCATCGGAGCTTCATGGGCTGCCGTGAACCCAGCCGGTATGGATGATCTCAAGGGACAGAACTTTTTGCAAGCAGGATACCATTCTAACATTAACGTAGTCGGTATCGCACAAACCAATCGTAACCCAAGCTATGACATTCGTTCTGAACTTCCTAATGCCCAGTCCTCTGTTGGTCCTTTCTTGAACACCACCATTGACCCTGACCCGTTCAAGAACGCTCGTTCTCTTGAGGGATTGTCTTCGTAAATAACAATGTTTCCAATTGCCGTTGCCGGTGTAACAGCCGCACTGGTCTATTCTATGACTGCTGGTCCTCGTAACACGATCACTATGACCGCAAGTGATGGAACCTCCTACGATATGCAAAACTTACCGAATAAAGAAGCCGCTGTGGAATTGATGGCAAAAGTTCGCAAGAACCTCATCAAGCTCCGAGACACCTATGCCAACGATATGGGTCTTTCCAACGACCCTCCCGTTGCTAGATTTTTGGCTCGGTTTCAACCCGACTCCTTCATTGAGAATGATATGGGATCAAGCGATACCTCCTATTCTGAGAACAAAGGCCAAAAGATTGTGGTATGTCTTCGTGATAAGACCAAGGCACCACACTATCCAATCATTGAAGAGAATACGATTATGTTTGTGATGCTACATGAGATGGCACATTTGATGACAGAAACAATCGGTCATACTTCAGAATTCTGGGCTAATTTCAAGCGTATTTTGCACGATGCTGTGAAGGTTGGTATCTATAGCCCTGTCAACTATGCTCGTCAGCCTACACCGTATTGCGGAATGACAATCACGGACAGCCCAATCTAGTTTTTCTATGATTTAAATTGTAATGATAACCGTTCCTATCTCCGGAACTAACAGCACCGTATCTTTCTTTGAAGATGATACGATAGATACCGTGCGAAAGCTTATAGCACTCGCAGTAAATTCACATCCGGACAGACTATTCATTGAAGTGCGTGAAGAGTTTCCTAAGAATTGGTATGAAAATCCCAAACACTGGTCTGCTCTTTTTTACCGTTTGTCATATGATGGAAAGACGATTCCTATTTCCATGATGAAAACTTATTTGGCTCAAACACGTATCCTGCCTTCTGTAACTCCGCATGAATTGACAAAGGATGAATGGGAATCGCGTATGGAAGATCTGTCACCAATATTTGCACCCGAAGATGAATTCTTAGAATGGCGTGTAATTGGAGCAGAGATTTCTACTGTTATGCCATTGCCTCCAAAGGATCTTATTGATCTGAAACCAACCTACATTCCTCTTCCACGATTATCTATTCTTTTTGAAACAGCACATCCACACAAAATTCATGAAATACGTGCAACACCGATTCCTTCAAATTCTTCTAAGTTAATCCTCAACAATTATTTCCCTTACTTGGTTGATGAAACACCGCTGAATATCAACGAATACCGATCAGTGATTGAAGGGGATAGAAACAGAATAAAAATGCTTCTTGAGTTGGATGCACCGAAACACACGAGCACAAATATTATCAAAGCAAAGTGGTATATCCCTCTCATTTCAACCCATTTTTCTGCACCCCATGTAAGATTTGAACAGATATTTTATGGCATGACAGTATCAGATGCTGTACCATACGTCGGTTATTTCACAGGAAAGAATGAGACAACCCGACACAAGTTTTTTGTTGAAAACCCAAAGGACAAGAAACCCAAGATGGATACAACGTTATGGAAGTCGTGGTACATATCAACTTCACCGCAGAGAAGATTACCCACTCTTCTTTTTTATCGTGGCACATCCAAACACTCGTTTGACCGGATTTTTATAACCAGTAAGGATATCAGTATTCTCAGTTCCCGTGATAAAGCTGATGTCAAAGGATTGAACGAACTCAAGAAAGAATCTTTGGAATGGTTGATGTCATTTGATGCATTGGTGCCTTTTTTGGATCCATTGGATATTTCAGATGATCGTTTCAAGTTGGAGGATATCTCTGCAATTGCAACCTACGATACCAAAATAACTAAATTTGATATGCGAAGATTTCCATGTTTGAAGAATGTGTTTAATCACGATACCAACAAGGATGCTTTTAGATTTTTAAGATCAGATGCAGCAGGTAATTTCTCTAGCTTGGAAGTTACAGCATTTGAAATATTACGAAATGCAGACAATCCATCTGCAAAAGTTCTTGAAAAAGAGATGAATATTCCTGCAGATAGAGCGTTGTTGTTGTATAATAAAATTATAGATTTGGATGCAGATTTTGATATTGAAAAGATTATGAAACAGTATCCGGTTATTCTATTTTCCACCGATGAGGTCATCATCAACAATGTTAAGAATCTGGAACGCACTCTTCATTATGTGGATATGTTACGATACGTGCTTACATCAGAAAAAGAAGATGATAATTTATTGAATCAAGTATGTCCTCGTGGTGAAGAAGTGGTAGAAGCAACTCTTGCTGTTCCTGCGAAAGATGTGATTGAAGAGGAGGCCTATGATGAAGATTTAATGGCTGCATTTGGTCTTGAAGAAGAGGCACCAACACAGGAAGTCTTGCCCGAAACAACTACAAAAGTTGTTCCAACCGCTCATGAAATTACCATCAAACAAGCGGTTCCTGCAACTACCTACGATTATTTCAATTCTCTTATAAAACGATTTGAACCTGAACTGAATAAACAGTATCCTAAGAAATGTGAAAAATTAAAACAGGTCGTTGTTCTGACCTCAGAAAAACGTAAAAAGATTGGACCCAAATACAACTACGAAGATGCTAAACCTGAGGAGGTTCTTTCATACAAAAACATAAAAGGAGAAGAGGGATTGGCTATCTGTCCTCCTTATTGGTGTGTGCGTGATGAAATACCTTTGAGAGAAGATCAGTTGATTGTAAAAGAAGATGGCAAACACTGTCCGGTATGTGATGGAAAGGTAAGAATAACAGACAAAGAATCTACTGCAGAATATCCAGTGATTACACGAAACTTGACAGCCAAATATCCTAAGATGGTAGAAGCGTTAAATGCACCATGCTGTTATGTAAATCCTCGTAAGAATGCAGCTGTTTTACAAAAAGGAGGAACTGAATTGAATGATGTGACATACATTGTTGGACCCGATAAGACATTGAAGCCTTTAAGACTGGCATTCATTCATCCACGATATGCAAAAATTATTAAAACAAATTACGAAAAAACTGTAACCAAAGGCCATATTGGAGTGGGAGAGTCGGATATGTTCCGAGTTGGAATAGGACGTCCTTCCAAAACATTGCCAGTCCTTCTAGGAATGTCATCTGTTATTCCAAGACCAAAGGAATCAATTGAAAATCTTAAACTATGTTCTTTTTTCCGCACATGGAAGAATATCAATGCAGAAGGTGAAACATTGGTAGATAGAATAATCAATTCCATTGATGCAGCATTTGAAAAAGGAGAGTTGAGTGTGTTTGAAGAATTGGAATATGCATCTTCTGTATTGAACGTCCAAGTTATTCGGTTAGTCAAGGATACCGTTGTATGTGGATTTTGGACTGAAACAACCTCTGCAAAAAGCAGGACAATTGTGGTAACTGAAACAGGAGATGTATTGGCAAGAGCATCCAGAAATAAACAGTCTGGTATCATATACGATGCAGATATTCGTAAAGATGAGAAGGCATATACTATTTTGAAATCTCTTCATACACAAGCATGTTCTTCCAATATTCCTTATTACCAGGACGGAATCAAAGAATTGATATCACTTGGAAAACCTGCCTATGAATTGATAGCAGATCCGTTTGATCGCATACAGGCTATTCTTGTGCCTGGAAAATACATATTTCCATTTCAACCAGCCAGTGTTCCAAACTTAGGCATCAATATTCGCAGAGGATATGAAGATATCAAAACAGAAGAATTGCCAGTGGATACATCGTATTTAGAAAGAGCTATTCATCCTGGATTCAAACCGATTGGAACATTAATGAATTCAGAAGGAATGATTGTTGAGATCTTGCTTGCATCTGGATTTCGTGTTCCAGTTCAACCACAAGAAAGTCCAGAAGAGGGACCTGCAATGGAAGTATTGGAAACCTTACGAAAACATCCAGAAAGAGATCTGATAGAAGCGCCTCCAAATGCAAAGGATAAAAAGTTAGCAGAGCAGATTTCATATACAGAAGAAGTATTTCAATTTTTACTGTTCTCGCTCTCCAAAGATATTCAAAAAGATGAGTATCAGTCTTTGCGTGAAAGTATTGCAAGTGGATCGGAAAATCTTTACAAGGATCTTCAAAATTGGGCTGAGAAAGAGACCTATATGGATGATGCAAATGAACCCATTCAGTTCTTGAATAAAATTCGTGAGCCTTGCGGACAGTTGAAAGATGAGAAGATGTGTAACAAATCTTCTATCTGTGGTTGGGTACAGAATTCATGCAAGATCAAGATTAGAAATACGGTCGTAGATGGAAATGCATTGTTACGTCGTCTTGCAAAGGTTCTTAAAGATAATGAAAAACAGAGAAGTTTAGTCCTTGATGAAAGACTGTCACCATTTTTCAGCACCATTCTCTATTTGGAAATGCCAAATGAACTGATTACAACAGAGGTTTAGAATAAATCAAGTTGACATGTTATATCATGAGCAACATTTGAAGGAGATCCTGATGTGTAACTGGAATACAGATGAATCAAATCACCTGCATTAAGATTTAAAGAAGCATTATAAAATGACCGATTGTAATCCGCTGCATTAAATGTTATTGTAAATGGTGTTACAATAGCCAAGTTTGCTTGGAATGCAACTGGAGAACCCGATGATCCTACTGTTTGACTGGAACTTACAGTCCATGTAGAACCACTCCCACTTACAATAGTAGTTCCTGCAGTAACTCCAGGTCCTAATAAGTATTGATTTGCTGCGATTGTTCCAACCAACCCAGATGTTACAGTAAGTGTTGTTCCGGAAATATATCCATTAAAGGTTGTTAAATTGGCAATCGGTGTGTAATACACCGTAAGAGTCAACGTATTGGTTCCGCCAGGAGCTACAGTTAACCCAGCAGACATTCCTGAAAGAATAGATGGTTGTTGAACTCTGAAATAAGCAGGAGGTAATCCAGCATCTGGAAATGTTCCTGCAGATACAGCCTGTGTTCCAGGCCATAACCATCCAGCACCTGCACTGGTAATAGTTCCTTTAAGTCCATAATATATAATAGTTGGATATACATAGGTTGAAAAGCCCTTACCACCTGCTGTTTTTGTAACCAAATCTGTTCCTGGACCTATCTGAATACCTGCAGAGGCTAAATAGGTTGGATTTGTAATACTAATAGGATTACTCTGCAAAATATCCGAAGCAGTATAAGATTGTCCTACTGTTGGTGTCACCGTTCCAACAGTTGTAGAACGCATCTGAATAGAGCCTGTATTTCCAGAATCTGCTGTTTCCACTCCTACATAGGAACCAGTTGATGTAGTATCGGTAGGTTGTGCTACATAAACATTTGTATCACGAGTGCTTAATTGATTAGAATTTGAAACCAAAATACCACGTTTATTTCCTTTTCCGTTGGAATACACGTTGATTGTTGAACCTTTGATAGAGTTGAATGAAAACGTAGATGAATTTAATGCTCCTGTTCCATTTGCCTCTATTCCAGTAACGGTAGATGTCAGAGAAGTTGCCATCGTAGAGTTACGAACATTTAACACGCATACACGAAGTTTTGATGTTTGAGAAGAAGTTCCACCAAATACAATGCCTTTCAGAACAACATTATCTGTTGAACCAGTGCATGTAAGGTTTAATGTTAAGTCTTCTACTCTACAACCTTCACCCATAGTTATAAGTGTTGCGGAACCAGTCACATTCAGTTGTAAAATACATGTTTGTAAACTCATTCCACGCAGAGATACGCCATTTGGTATAGTAATACCGGAAGTGAGAGCATATGTTCCTGGAAGAATATAGATTGTTTGTCCCGATGTTGCAGCGGCAATTGCTCCACCTACAGAATTATACGGTGTCCCTCCTGCATATGCAGTTGCATCATTTCCATATACCGAATCTACAATCAATACATTTCCACGAATTGCACCGTAAGGAATTGGGGGATAACAATTTCCGCCTTTTGCAGAACCAACTACTCGTATACCTCCGCCAGGAGAATATTGTAATAGTGCCATTGTGATTATTATAGTGTTTTATTTAAATACTGGTTATACTCGCATCAAGATATCCATTCATGGACTCCTTGTAGTTGGAATTTGAGAAGCCACCAATATTTGCAATACGGCGTGTCTTTTCAGTAAACATAGAAGCATCTCGTGTCTGAGATACATATACCTTGCTTTTTCGCACATCAATTGGAACCCATGGCAACGTCATTGGATTCTTCTGCGGATCAACTGAAATACTATTCCAATAAGACCAGCCAAAAATTAATAATAAAAGGCCTACAACACCAGTATTGATGTTAAATAGACTCATTATACTTTTCTAGTTATTCTTCTACGACGTCTTGTTTTACGACGACGACCAAATCCACGCACATCTCTGCCAATTCGTGAATATGCAACATGTTTGAGTGTAGGCCTCGTTGTCAAATGACCCTTTGCAGCCAACATATCCAGGGCTCGCTGTTTTTGAGTAACTTTTAAAGATTCCATTATACTTTTACGAGACTCAATTTTGAGATTCGTAAAGGTAGAAATTTATACTACACTACGCTTAAGCAGTAGCAGGCTTCTTGAAATGCACCTTCAAGAATGATTGAAGGTTCAAGTAGGTAACCTGATCCTTGTCAGTGACTCGCAACAACTTGCTGAGGGCTGCATTTGGAAGGATGGTTCGCTTGAAGTTAGGATCATAGCACTTGTGCTCCTTGACATACTCGCTGATGAACTTGGTAACCTCAGTCTGAGAGCGCTTAGAACCAGCTGGGAGTCCCATGAAGGCAGAGAGCTCATCAGTCAATGGGCGTTGAACCAAGAAGGCGTTATTCGCACGACGAGCCTCCCAAGCCTTTCGCTCTTCGGCAGTCATCTCCTCAGGGTTCTTTCTCTTCTTCTTCTTGGAATCACGTTGCTCACGCTTGGATTGCTTGGCAGCCTCTTGGACAGCACGGACAGCATCACGCACCTTGGAGTTGAACTCCGAGGAGAGAGCCTTCAACTGCTCGCTCAAAGA
>Ga0208499_1000180_pt1 | contig 26757 bp, 9 predicted proteins | sample CryBogCBE07Jul09_FD_185504 | JGI IMG/M metagenome (GOLD analysis project Ga0208499, IMG submission 185504) | Freshwater microbial communities from Crystal Bog, Wisconsin, USA - CBE07Jul09 (SPAdes) (version 2) | ecosystem: Environmental > Aquatic > Freshwater > Lake | place: Crystal Bog... | reverse complement strand
ATTGCCAGTTATGCGTTATTAACACATATGATTGCTCAAGCATGTAATTTGGATGTAGGTGATTTGATTATTAGTGTGGGCGATGCACACATTTATACTAATCACTTTGATCAAGTTAAAGAACAGTTATCACGTGAATTATTACCATTACCAACATTACAACTAAATCCAAGTATTCAAATGATCACTCATTTTACTATGGACGATATTGAGTTAGTTGGATATGAAAGTCACGAAGCTATTCGAGCCCCAATGGCAGTTTAGACTACTAATACTTCAATAACGCCAAAGCCATCCGAATTCGTTCCGATGGCTTTTGCTATGACTGCATTTGGGTTATTTTCGTATGTATATGCTTCTGCATATCCGGCATGTGCACTAGTAACTAAAAGATCCCCTTTAGATATATTGCCATAAACCTTGCAAGGAACACGGCCTTTTAGTGCAATTGCGGGGTGAGTTGCGTCGGTTCCAGCGTCTTTATTCATTAAATATGCTGGTTTTTCACTTACTATGCCCGCTACCCTTACATCACCATATTTTGTAGTAGTGGTAACCTCTTTAGAACCACCTAAAACTAATACAGTGCCAACTTCATATGTTTCATCAGCTTCATAACGTTCTGCCAAATCAGCATAATATGCAGATGTAGCTGTTACATTTAATACATTGGTAGATGGATTAAAATAAAAATTTGGTGATGTTGATAAAGTTTGAACTCCAGTTGCGGCATTATTAGTAGTAAATGGTACAAATCCATTTATGTTTGCTGAAGAATTTGTTAATTCAACCGCAACACTAGCCAACGATTCAGCAGATGTTCCCCAAAAGTAGTAACCAGAATTAATTGAAGATCCCGGAGCAGATATTGTATTAGATCCAGGTACTGGGGGTTGGCCAGAAATTACTCCCGGAAGAGTTAAACCAGCCTGTACCATAGTAAATGTATTCAGAGAATTTACACCAATATCAGTACTTGCATCTGGGAAATACTGAGCATTGGAAAATGTTACCATAGGCTTATTTCCAACTATGCCTAGTATTGCTGGAAAATATGCATTTTGAGTAATTGTATTGCTTAATTCTCTTCCAAATTTCCAGGAACTATAATTACTACCGGCAACTGGGCCAACTAGGGTGTAACCATTAACAGTATCATATCCATATAAAGATCCACCAGTCCAAAATAAATCTCCAGTAACAGGATTTGCAACAGAAGAGGTTGATCCAACTGTAATACTACCGATACCTTTAAAATTCTTACCATCATAACAAACATTCATTTGTTTCGTAGTTTGATTGAACCATAATTGACCTTGGATAGGTTTGGTAGGGGCCGTGGAATTATTAAAATTTTCCAGAAGACCAACAAAGTTTTCTTCTATTGGAGATCCATATCCAGAAAAGTTTTTACCTATAAAAGTTAAACTTGTAGAATTATCTACAGTTCCATCTTGTATAGTAGCTAATAATGTTCCATTAGTTTTTGTTATAATATATGGCATTGTTTATCTTCTTCTTTATGCTTGTGGTTCAGCCCAACGTAATACTAAATTAGCCAATACCGGCGTTCCTTGAGTCAAATAAACATTAATAAACAATGTATCTGGACCGTTTGGATAACAACCTCTGCCGCCTAATGGGGTATTCGTTAACTCTTTTAACAATGTCAAATCAATTGAGTCTTTATTAGCAGGACTTGATATGAATGAGAATATAGTTTCACCAGGCTGTGCCCAAGTATTTCTATAAAAGTTAAGAGTAGCACCATTATTAATAGTACCAATTGTTGGGGCATTTAGAATAATGAATGTACCACTTGTTTGTGTAACAATAGTATTTCCAGACACTAAACTGTTACCTCCAGCACCAATAATAGATACTGCATCACCAATTTGTATACTAGCGGTGCTGGCTACTGATATTACTAAAGATCCAGAACTTATTGTTCCACCAGCAGTAGTTGTATAGGTAGCTGTATTATTGTATCCAATAGCACCAGCAGGCGCAACTTGTGCAAAGCTAGGTTGACCTGTACCTAATAAATTACCAGCTTGAATAGTACCTTGTAAATTATACCAAGCAATATTAGTCACAGTAGTTGGGTAATTACTTGGATTAATAACACCTTCAATAACTAATGCGCTGTTTAATGAAGATCCACCACCAGCAGTAATTTCTAGAGCTTGTAATTTCATCTGAGCACGATTAACCAAGTCCCTAACACCCAAATCGCCAGTAACTGCGTTACTTACACTTGGTGCAAGACGAATAGCAAATGCAGTTTGTTTAACAGTAGATATATTAACATTTAATGCATTATAATTGAAGATGTATCCCACATCATCATTAAATCCGCCATCTGTTAAGAACGCGGAACCCCAATGACTTAATGTCGGAGTAGCAGTAACTCCTACCGAAATAACGCCGGTATTATTTGAATGAGATGTCGCAGTTCCTGCATAGAAAGTACGATTAGCACCTGCATAGAAATAACTCAAACTACTTGCTCTTGTTAGATTCAATAATTGCCCAACACCAGTACTGGTGCTCTTTCCGTTGTAACTAATCAATTCATTATCAACATACACTATTCCAGAACTAGGGAAAAATGTCACATCAGTAACAGTCATAGCTGTATCAGTCGCTGTCATAGCATATGCAAGAGGACTGTGTGCACCTTCGTTTTGAACTTCATAACGTACTGGCATATTACCTGAACGTTGGTATGCTTCATAATAAATGTTACTGTTTTTCATTCTATGAACTGTTATGTAGTTTCCATCTGGGCCACGTAACATCCAATCAATAAATCCAGCACCGTACCAAGTCCACTGTAATCCAACCATTTGCATTTTATATGGTAGTATATTATATCCACTAGGATTGAATGGGCTATTGCTACCATCACAACGGTCCATATTCCATTGAGCCTGAGGAACTACAGTTTCAATTGTTCTAGTCATTTTAGCTCCAGAAGTAGAAGTACTACCTCTATATGGAGGGTTAACATAGATATAAGTTGAACTTGTAACTGCTGTAATGCAATGACTCATTCCTTTTAATACTACTCTATCACCGGCAACTAATTGTTGATCAAATCGTGTGTTTACGCCAGTAATCAAATTTGATCCAGGAGTAGCATTAACTGTTCCTGCTACTTGGAATGTACTTGAACGACGCCCCACCCCCATAGTTTGTCCATCATATTGCCAATATATACCATTTTGATCATCAAATGTACCGGCTCGAATAGTTGCCCCAACCCAATTAACATGGTTCATTGTAGACGGATCGCTTAATTGTGGTGTAGTTGTGCTCAATACTTGTGTTGCAGTAAAAGTAAATTGCCGCTCACTGATAATACTAGCAACTGTATATGTACCTGAAAAACCAGTTGCACCAGTAATACCATTTAACATGATAGTTGCACCAGCTTGTAATCCATGATCAATATCATCTGTTGTTACATAAACTGTTGACCCAACTATTGTGTTAGTTGCTGTAACATTTTGAAGATTATAACTAGGAGCAAATTGAGCACCTGTATTATAATTAACTGCCTTACCAGACTGATAACGAATATACTTTTTACTCATACGTACTGCTTGAGATCCGTAATTAGGTCCGCCAGCACCCAACATAACTCCGCCGTCTAATGGTCTATGTTGGAAAAATGCATCTGGTCTAGTATAAATTGTTCCAGTAACAATACCAGTAATTGTACCAGTATTCCTAGCGTTATATGTTAAACTTGTTACACTTGTTACACTAGTAATAACAAATGGGCCTTGACACAATGTATGATTATTAGTTCCGTTGTCACTGCTAACAATAACAATAAGACCATCACCAGGAACAAACCCATGATTAGTTGGGAAAGTTAAAGTAACTGTTCCAGTTGATGTTGAGCTTGACCCAGTAGTAGCAAAAGTAGGTGTTTGTCCAGAATTTGTATAAAACCCTGCTTGTCTAACTACAGAACCACCAGTTATTAAAGATTGACCAACTGAAGTTCCAACTTGTGCTTTTGCGTAATAGTTGAATTGATATGGGTTTAATACCGCATTAACAACAAATGAACCAACTGCCCTAGCGTACCCATTAACAGTATTATCTAAATTTTGAACTGTGATAGCAGTACCTGTAGTTAATAAATGTGGATTTTTAGCAGTAACTGTAATTAAACTTTCAACAGTTACTGGCCCAAGATTTGACGCATCAGTAGTTATTGCACTAAGAATTAAATCTGTGCCAGGAATTTCATAGATACTGGGGGTTGATCTAACCATCTCAATAGTTTGCCACTTGGTCGGTTGCATACCATATTCAAAGTCTGAGTCAATCATACTACTTGGGCTTGCTACACGCATACGTTCAAATGCATCAGTACCCATTGGCCATGGACGAGTAATTGTTTCTAATCTTTCAACAAAAATTTGCAATTGATCAGTACTAGACATACCAATTGTAGAATACCCTAAGGTAATTATTGTAGTTCCATCAGCAGTTTGTGTAATTTGTGGGAAATTCGCGCTATTGGATCTACTAAAAACTGCTGTAGTATTGTTATATGTTGGATCGGCAAAATTGTAAATAATCGCATTTTTTGTCACATTTGTAATCAATGTAATTTGATTTAAATCCCATTTACCTGGAATTTCAATAGTACCCGCACCGGCTGCTCCGGGAGTAAAAGCGTATGTTCTTAGATGCTGTTTTGCCATTTTATTCTTTCCTGTATATCATTAATTATCCAAAAGCTATGGCGTATGCCAAACTTCTCGCAGCTGTATAATTTGCCACAGTTGCAGTTGTTATAACCTGTGATCCGCCTACAGTTAACGTTGCAGTTGAACCTGTATTAATAACGGTTACGGCTATTCCGCCCATATATATTGTTTGGGTGTTAACGTATAATGCACCCCATTGTTGGGTCGGACTACCTAAATTGTATGTATTGGTTTGTGCTGGTAATATATGACCATAATGTGTAGTAGTGCTTCCCACATATAACGCACCCCCAATTCCAACACCACCAGTAATAACTAATGCCCCAGTATTAGTTGACGTAGACAATGTAGTACTGGTTATTAAAGTTTGTCCAGATACTGTCAATTGAGTAACTGTTGTAAGTGTCGCAGTCAATGCACCTAGTGTACTTTGCCCAGTTACTCCCAAAGTACCACCAATTGTTTCATTGCCTGATACTGTTAATTGTGTAACAGTTGTTAGAGTAGCAGTCAATGCACCCAATGTAGTTTTTCCAGATACTGTTAATTGTGTAACAGTTGTTAGAGTAGCAGTCAATGCACCTAATGTGCTTTGTCCAGTTACTCCCAAAGTACCACCAATTGTTTCATTACCTGACACTGTTAATTGTGTAACAGTTGTAAGTGTCGCAGTTAACGCATTTAGTGTACTTTGGCCAGTTACAGAAATTCCACCAGTTGTTTTCCAATTTGCAACACCATCATATAACCAACTAATATATGGGCTTGAGGTAGATCCAATTTGTAAACCTGCATTTGCAGATGCTAATGCAGTATTGCTACCAGTTGATAATGTAATTGTAGCATCACCACTGGTAACGTTTGTTTTGTTGATAACAGTTTGTGTTCCATCAACATATAAATTTCCGGTGACATAAACATCACTACCAGCATATAATATACCAGTTATAGTAGAAACACCAGCTACCCATAGTGATGTAGCTGTAACACTTTGTAAAGTTGATGGTCCAGTAACTGTCAAACTTGTAGCAGTTACTGATTGTAGATTTGAAGGCCCAACAACTGTTAAATTTACAAGATCGGTGTATCCTAATGATACAAATCTTTGATTAATAGTTGCATTGGTTGCTAATATATTTTGTGCATTAAACGTACCATTAATTGTTAAATTTCTACCAACAGTCACATCATAAGTAACACTTAAAAAATTACTGTAAATTGATGCAGTAGAAGAAATATTTCCAAGTATGTTCAATCCTTGATAAACTTGATAAGCACCAGATCCTGCATTAGCAAATCTAGAAGGACTAGAACTATCATTAGTACTAGCAACAAACGTGGATTCACTTAACAAGCCTATAACATTATTATAATTTTCAATTAAAGTAACTTGTTGAGGAACACCCGGAGTATTATTATCAAGTACTACTGGATTAGGTATTACCCATCCAGTAACTGAATTAATTGGATATGAGTATATTGAATCATATCCTGCACCATTAAAAAAGTTTAATGTTTTGTTGACAGAATCATACCAAAAGTCGCCAGCAATTAACCCAGAAGGCTGAGCTGTTGATACGACTGCTCCTCCAGCTGTTACAAATGATGCACCATCAAAAACTTTTAATCTATTAAAAGTAGTGTCATACCAAAGTTGACCCTGTTGAGGATTTCCTGGCGGATTATAATTAACGCTTGCTGAATTAGTAAGTAAAGTTACTAGATTTTGATTATAGTATTGTCCATAGCCTGGGTAATCCCTTCCAATAAAAGTGACACTAGTTGATTGATCAATAGAATCATCAGCTACTCTAACAAGTAGTGTGCCATCATTATTTAGGATTGTATAGGCCATTTATTAAACTCCAGTGCTTAAACTCTGTATACGAATTGTATAATCAATTTGAATTAATCGATTCAATGATTTTTGGACTGGGTGAAAAATAACATGAGTCAATAATGGGCCTGCTCCAGGGCCACTAGAACTATATGCACGTAATCCTAATTCATCAAATATGTATGTTCCATCACTATTTGTAGCATTATCAAAAGCCTGTTGACCACTAGGCTCCCCAAAATCTAGCAAACAGCTAACTAAAATATCGCTATAAAATGCACCAGCAACGTGACGTGGTTCCATAAAATTTCTAGCAGGATCCAAATTATAACTCAAATTAGAATCAATTACTTTATAATATGTTTGATTGTATAATGCAGCGGAAGTTCCAATTACATTTGGTGTAAGATATGTTATAATTCCAGTATCGTCCACTCTAGATCCGCCGTTACCAAAAGCCATACCTTCGATAGTACCAAATCCTTGATTGCTTAAACTCTGTGCCATTGCCATGCTAAACGTTTCATAATTAATGGCGTTAGGTTTATCAACAAAGATTTCGCCAGATTCTGGATTATAGATCTTAATATGTCCCCTAACAGCAATGTTTCCATTCTCGTTAGGCTTTTGAACTGGGGTATTATTTGGTTGTTTCTGTTCCATAATGATATTTATTCTATTTTAAAATGTATTGGATGCTGGGGCATAAACCCGTTTCCAAGTGTTTGCGGCTACACAAATGTAAACATAGGTGTCATCGTAGGCCACTTGTCCCACTGTACCTACACTAGTTGAGGAGGCAGGTGGGGGGACTGATGTAAACGCAGGTGATGGTCCAGTTGGTCCAGTAGCGCCAGTCGGCCCTGTAGCGCCAGTCGGCCCAGTTGGACCAGTAGTACCAGTCGGCCCAGTCGGCCCTGTAGTTGCTAATTCGCTTGCTAAAGCTGAATAATTAAACAGCTTAGTTACACCGTTATCTGTTACTAAAAAATACGTAGATGCAGTATTAGTAGTAACTGGTAATTGATTAATATATGACATTTTTAAAATCCTCTTAATGGGGCTCCGTTTTGATCTAAAAGTACTGCACCGGAATTATCTAACAGATCTAAATTACCACCATAGAAATAATCAGTTGGTAATACAGCAGGACCTTCTTTTAAGAATGTAGCAATAGTACCTGTGCTATTTAATAACGATAAAGTATTTGTTATTGTATTTGCTGGATCAAGATCATTCCAACTTGGGCCAGCTTGTTGTTTATAAACAGTCAATAATGCACCTACTTGAAGTGTTATATTTGATGTATTTAATGTTAATACTTGAGTGCTTGTATCAATTGTAAAATCTGGCATTCTTCTTCTCAGTCCAGAATCAACAAAATTTGGAATAGAAGATTCATTAAAATGTGTTGGAACACATACCCATACATAATTTGTATCTTCACAGACATAAGCATTTCCTAAATAAACAGGAACATTTACCAAATCTGCAGCAGTAGCTACTGATCCAACAATTTGAGATACTGATATTCCATCATAAGAGACCGTTGTATCCTGTGAATAATATACGTCTTTTATTAAATATCTTCCACCATACTTAACAATCAATTGATCAACAGCTCTAAAACTTGCGGTGTTTATTGTATATAAACGAATATTATTAGGTCCATAATACCCTGTATACGGATCTACTGGTAATGCAGCTGGAACTGTGTTTAATACGATACCGTCACATCTAATTGTTGAAGATGTAATTGTATTAATATATCGCATAGTCGATGTACTAATCACATATGTGTTGTTTAAACTAGCAGAAGTATATGTGTTTTGTAATAGTATTTGATCAGAGTACACATTTCCTGGAGAAATATTTATGATTTGATCAATTCCTTGATCAATTACTACAGTACCCTCTTCAGAATAGTATGCCGGGCCTGTACCACGAGTAGCTCGTCGAAGTTGACTTAATGTATTGTTCTCATTTACAAAGAATTCAATTCTTTCTCCATTAATTAAAATAGCGCCTGGAGAGTTAGTTAATGGATCTGCTGGACTCAATATTGTTGAATCAGCAACATAAATTTCAGTATCAGTAAATGATAGAGGTTTAGTTAAGTAAGTTGAATTTTGATTAGCAATTCTAGTAAATGTTTTATTACCTAAGAAATCATTGGCTATTCTATAACCTAAAATATTATCAGGTATAGTTGGATTAGCAAAACTCATTATAAAAATAGTATCGCTAGGGGTTATTACATAGGTATCGCTGATTAATACAGTAATATGATCACTTAATATTTGGAAATCTACTCCATTAATTAATGATCTCAATCCTACATTAGGATCATTATACATTACCCAAATATAATTTTCATTTAGCACTGGTCGATCAAGTGTGAATATTCTATTAGGGTTTCCTATAAATGTTTTCGTTTCTATGTTTAATCTATCTTGATTACTAAATGTAATTACTTTAAGACTAAAATTAGTTGAATTACTGTAGTTAGGCGATAACAATAAGTTTCCTTGATTTGTTATCATATAATCATATGAATAAGAGTGATTATTAGGTAACGAGTTACTGACATTATTATTAACAAATGATTCCACTGCAATTGTATCGCCAACCGAAATAGATGTAGTATTAAGAACAGTAACGGTAGTATTTGTAGTATTAACAATAAAGTCCTGTCCTAAAGTTAACTGCGTTCCATTATGGTATACATTGATGTTATCAATAATAGTAGTAATAAGCAAACCTTGCGTTGCAGTAAATGCCGTGAACGGTCCATTAATATCTATTGCTGGATAGGTAGTAGTTGCCGTAGTTGTTACGGGATAATAAACAACACTCGGTGGCAGTAATCTAATAGTAGTGCCGCCAAGAGGGGTATATTCAACAATTGCCTGGCTACTTGGTGGGCCAATATTTTCTGGCGGGTATAATAACGCCACTGATTGATTATATCCATTTCCATCAGGAGCAAATGTAGGGATATTACCTATTATAAAATGTTCTTCTGTAAGTTTATTAAAATTACTTTGATTTGAATTGAATAACCAAACTTCTACTGCATTACTGCCTAGTGGCATATTATATACATACACTGATGCCGCATTTCCATTTTTACTCGATATAGCAACACTATAGAATGTATAATAACCCAATGCATAAAGAGTGTTATAATCTGTTGGATTATTAGTTATTGGAACCCCGTTTACTGTAACATACGCACTATTAACTTCTGAATAATCAACGGTACATGTAATTTCGGTTGAAGTAGCATTATAAACTGATTTTGATCTGCTCTCAATAACCCCAACCCCATTTGTATTAGAGTCACCAACATTAATAATCGAATATCCCAACACTCCAGATTCTAATTGAGCAGGAATAACTAACTTAGAATTTCCCCAATCAATTCCAAACTGATTTTTTGATGCAAATGACCAATATATATTACCACCCACAAATTCTTCAGGAACATATTCAAGATTATTTCCGTTATATGAAACTAATATGCTGTCAATTGTAGGCGGTAATATTGACAAGTTATAATAATAATTGTCATAAGGATTGTAATCAGCAATATTAACAGGAATAGTGCCAGTAATCATTGTCGGTGTTTGATCCATTGGCTTAGTATACACTTGGATTCCAAGTGTATCCGCAACAAGTCCAGGGACCAATTCCTCCGGAGCTACTCCCGAATGTGTAGATATAAAATTATATCCGCCATCTATTATTCTTTCAGCAGGATCTATACCATCAGCGTTTAATAACCCGCCAGAGCTAACTTCTGTATCTGGAGTAAATCCTCCATATAAATTAGTAAACCCTTTACCTTCATACTGCCCACCAAATTGTGTTCTAGGATCAGCTGCTCCAACCATTAGTTGTTCTAATTGTGTTCCTGGCATTCCAACATCTGGTTCATAGAAATTGTGTATGCGTTCTGATGCTGTCATTAAATCCACACTCTTATGATAGTTAATTGTAATAGTGCCTGTATTAGGTGCATTAACAAATACTAAATCATTATATTTTTTATGGTATCCATTATATTCTCTAGTATAATATTCTAAAGTATAATCAGTTGGTAATACTAAACTATTATTAAAATATACAGATATCGTAGATCTATCTGCTTGTGCTAACCAACTCAATTGATATCTAATAGATACATTGTTTGTAATAAAATTATCAGAAACAACTAATGCACCAATACGATTATGGACTCCTACTCGATCAAATAAGATTGAACCAGAAACTGTTCTAACTGGATTTGATGTAATGTTTGTTGCAGATACTGACGCAGGTACAAAAGAGTTCTTATTAAAATCATAATATGCTGGGAAGTCAAAATCTGATATTAATATATTGGTTGTTTCAGTATTTTCAAACTTAGTTGTAAATTTTCTAATTTGAGTATGGTATGGCTTTACTTCACTGATATAAGATTCATAATATGAACTATCTTGTAATTTATAAACAGGGGGCTGTGTTAATGTTCCTGCAAAGTTTGTTACATTTATAAAGGACGTCTTAAATGCCCAATCTATTGATTTTTGTTCAGTAAACGCATATTTGATTGCTTTAAAGAATAATAAATTCCAATTTACTCTTAAATCATTAATAAACAAATCATCTTTTAATGCTGATAATATATAGTTTAATTCTAAGTCTGGAGCTTGATCAAATAATGTTTGATTATAAGAATAATACTCATCCCAACCGTAGGCCTTGTTCCACACAGTATCTAAAAATTGAATAGTTCCATTTTGTACATATACTAAATTAAAATTATTGCCATATGTTCCTTGATTGTTACTAGCATTTTTTTCTAATATTACAAAATTGCCATCGCCACGATTTTTAACTTTAACATATTGTCCAACTGATAAATTTAATTGATTTAATTCGTAAGTAGAATCAACTATCGCAGTTAATGCAATATTTTTATTATATGAAGAGCTGATCCAATCTGTATAACTCCAATATTGTGAAACATTGTAACTAGGAGTTCTAACTCTAACCCATTCATTATTTTGATATGAATATACTGCCCAATTACCATTTCCTAAAGAATCAGATAATACTGTTGCAGTAGTGGCATTTTGAATAAACTCATAAGTCAACTCGCTAGGGTCTTCAACTATTGGATATTGAGTCGGTGCTGATTCTTTGGCATCTAAATTAGCAAAATTGTAATTTCCAGTAACCTGTATGCCAATCAAAACACTATTAGCAAATTCAACAATATTTCTTAATGCTTCATATCTATTACTAAACAATGTTTGTTGTGGTCGAATACTAACACCGAATTTTGATCTAGATGATAATCTAGGATCAGGGACTGGTGTTCCTAAAACATCTCGACCAACTAAACTATCAATCAATTTCTTTTCAAGTAATTTTGGTACATAGCTTGTTTCAACGCCCTCTTGCATCAATGCCCATTCTGTATGTTTAGGCACAGTATTATTGGTATTATCAATAGCAAGATTCAAACTAATTTGATTTGATACTAATTCACTTCCTAAATTTGCCAACATTATTGAACTTGATGACAACATTGCAGAATATTGAATTCCAGAAGCTGTAGGATTTGAAATATAGTTTGCTACAGAATATGCACTTATTCTTCTATTTTTTACTGAAGGGACGGTAGTTTTATTCTTTACCCAATAATAATACAAATTACTAAACCCGCCACTTACTGGATCATAAACCTGTTTTACTGAAAGTACGCTATTATCCGGATATTTAGGTTGTCCACTAATGCCCTGTGCTAGTCCTACAGATGTATCAGCCTTAATTGCCCAATCGCTAGGCAACAACGAGGATTCAACCCATTCATAGACATCAATAGTTGACCCTGGGAATAGTTTACCCCAGTTGTTTCTACGATATTCTAAATTACCTTGTTCATACCAAATAAATCTTGCAGTACTAACATCCCACCATAGTTGTCCTGTATGATTTTCTAACCAATTAACATTGGCATTGACACTAACTGTATCAGTACCAATGCTATATACAGCAGGATCATTTGCCGATTTATATGTTAATTCTTGTTCTGCAATACCTAAAATTTTGCCTTTTATTGGATCCACAAAATCATAATAATTGATTACATCCTCATTTACTGTATCAACTAGACTTATTTTTTGAACTGAATCTATTAAGACTAAATCATCCTGTACTCTAAGTTGTTGCCATCCAAGAATTGTTGGATCAACTGTTAAAAATTGATGAACTCCACTGCTACTGCTAGCACTAATAGACGGAGCACCAATTAATATAAAATCATCATCAACTGAGATCGATGTTCCGTAATTAGTTCCAGTAATGCTTACAGTTGAATCTATAGTATCATATATTGTACTAGTTGTCAATTCTTCAGAATAAACAAATCGTTTATCACGTCTAGAATATAGATAAGCACTTCCAGAATTTTCAATTACTTCATTGTAAAACGTTGTTGCTACGTCAAAAGTAGTTACATTGTTATCAAATGTAGTGTACACTGATGTATCAGTGCCTATTGCACTAATTGCCAATTTAGTTGCTGATTCATTAAAATCTAAAGCAGATCCAAAAGTCAAAGCAGGATTATCAACCGGATTAGTAAGTATTTGATCTAAAACGTATGTACCATTAGTTAACGTATATACTCTTACTTCGCCTAAACTATTGTTATCTTGATTGTTTGTCTTTGGAGCACCAATTGCTAGATAAGAACCATCAGGACTCATTGCCATTGAATCACCAAAACGTTCAGATGTTGATGTTGATAAAATTTGAGTTTGAACGCCATTAACAAAAATAGCAACTATGCCAGTACTAGTACCCGGAGCACTAATTGCAATATATTCAGCATTTTCTGAACCTACTATTGTATGCCCCCATTCAGATCCATTAGTAAGACTATATGACAAACTTAATTCTGAAACAGAGTTTACTTTTACAGTAGCAGTGCTTGAAATTATATAAGAATAAACTGCACCAGGTGTTGAAGAATCCCCGGTTGTTCCAGGAGCACCAACTAATACCTTTTTAGTCGAAGCATTGCGCTGTACATATATACTAGACCCAAATCTATGGCTAGAAACAATTTGCGGATTGTATAAATTTAGTTGTGTATGTTCTTCGTATATTTGATTAATACTACTAATTCTTACTGAGCCACTGTTTGCATATGACCCAGGAGCTCCTACAAAAATTAATCCATAAGTCGAAGTACTAAAAGGAATATCATCATACACTACTGCATGACCAAATTCAGTTCCTGCTCCAGACATTTGATAATGTAAAAATGGACTTAATGTTCCATAGGTTGTTTCATAAACAATTACGTTACCTGAGATAGGTGATGATAGAATAGTGTTTGCATATGTGGGTGCTCCAAGGACCATAATACCACTGCCCTTAGGACGACTAATACTATAGCCCAATCCCTCAAATGTAGGCACAGTATCATAACTTGCAAATAAATGATGATTATGATTTATAATTTTTTTGTAAACTGCCCAACCATTATTGTCAGTGCCATTTCCGCTATCTACCCAAAGATTTGTACCAAGAGGATATTTGAATAATTTCCCATCAGATGGAATATTATCAAATGTCAAAAATCTTGTGCTGTTAAAAACAAACAATAATCCGTTATTTTTTGTAGGGGTGGTGTTTAAAATGCCAGTAGTATTTGATATTACAAAAGATGTTAATGTTGGCGTTGATTGTACAAGGTATATCCCATCAATATCACTATTAAAATTTACTATTGATATTAATTGAGTTGCAGTTAAATTATGTGCATAATTTGTATTGAGTGTAATTTGATTTAATACAGTGTCTGATGAAGCACTAATAATTTCAACAGGATCACGCTCATATCGATAAATGTCCCAATCACCATTTGGTTTATATCCCAACCAAATTGTAGTATTGTCAATTATTTGATCATTATTAGCAATATCTAATATACTGTTTAAATTATAAGCAGTTGCACTTACATCATTAAGTTGTGCATATCCAGAATGATTTAATTTAAATGCAGGAATACTAGAACTAGTAGTTGCAATTGATGGTATTGTACCAGGGAATGGACTAATTGTTAATTTGTCAGGGGTAGCATAGTAAATTAAATTATCTGAATTTTCTGGTATCGACTCAGTAAAACTAATAATTTGTGGATTTTCTAAAAAAGTACCTTCTATTAATGGAACTTCAAATTCTTTATAAGTTGTAAAAGATCCATATTGTCCAACTCTAAATGCCCATTCTTCATTGAATTCAACTTCGCTGTTCAATGTATGTAAGCTGGCTTTTGCCAATTTTGTTATGGCATTTAATGTACCTTTTTCTCTAATATAACCTTGATAAAATTTATATTGTGATACTGGATCTGTAAAAATATTATTTAAATATGGTCTAGGAACATAGCCGGTTAAATTTTGTGCCGCTTGTTGTTGCCCGGCATCAAAATTGTCAGTATCTAAACTATAAAAATCATTAAACTGGCTAATCTTATAATCAAAATTAGGTAATAATCCAGCTACTGGTTTCTTACCTAGTTGACTCCATTGTGTGAATACAAAAAATTCACCACCAGTAATGTTTTTAATTGCGCTATAATATATTCCATTATATTTTACAATACTGCTAGCCAAATAATTAGTATATGGTTTCCATATTTCGATCGTTGCTTCGTCATATACAAATCCTGGACTAAAGAAATCACCGTTCCAATTAGCGGTTCTAAAGCCAACTAATTTCATTCTTTCTTGTCTTTCACCAGTTTCTATATCATAGATAACATCACCAAATATACTAGTATTATCAAATACAATACCATGTTCTTTTTGTATTGAATTTAATCTAGCAAAATAAATTCCTTCATCAGTGTTAATTACATTGAGATTAAAGATTCCATTTTGACGAGTTACAAATAAACTCTTTTGATCAAAAGGAGTTCCATCTGCTTTTGTAATACTGTAATTGTAAAAACTATTAAAAATATTATCTACAACTGAATCCTTATATTGATAAGTCAATTGATCTGCGAACGGACTTAATGTAATTACACTATTTGAATTCCAATTTTGTGTACTCCAATACAAGAATTCTCTAGCACTTAAATTCCAATCTACAGTTGTGCCTAAATCTTGGTTAAATTGGTCGAATGAAAAACCTTGATCAACTAACCAATGACCATATCCAACTATTAAATCATACACCTGCTGTATAGAAGTAAATGTAGTACCATATGGTATTTGAACAGCAGTTTTATTAAATTTAGTTGCTATCTGTACAGTAGCTCCGCCAACCGTAGGTAAATCAGATAAAATTTGGTATAAATTTGAATTAAAAGTTGCTTCAGTTTGATGCGATACGGTAACTCTATAAAAATTAGAACCATATTGTACAATTTGTCCTGCTTGATAAAATACAGTCGATGGGGAGGATTTAGCTGAAATCGTATCTAAAGCAGACAAACCAGTTGCACCAGTAGTTCCTGCCGGAGTCCATGTAACATATGAGGAACTAACTCCACCAATAGTTATTTTTGGAGATGCAGAATTTCTAACTGCCGGATAGCAATTAAAATATGGATTTTCTTGATCATACCCTTTGACAATAAACCCACTATCAGAACGCTGTACTATTATTCCAGAAATACCAATACTTCTGATCGGGTTACTAGTTTTTAAAATTAATGAATAACTTTCATTTGGCAACAATGCCCCAGGATCATTAGTAGTTGGGCTATATGCATCAACTATAATTTGTAATGTATTTTTATTTACAAACCCGCCAACTTTATAAAATAAATTAAAGTTAACGTATTGTAAATCTTGCCTTAATTCTGTAATGTAATTTTGTGTGCGTTGCTGTCCGACTTCACTTACAAACACTGAGTATCCACTTGTAGGGACTCCGTTTTCTCCATGAATTGGCATATTAGGTAATTGTAAAAACTTTTTACTACTTCCATAAGTCCATTGTCCAGCAACATCAACACTCATGTTAATTGGATCATACATTAACGATGCATATGATGACGGTTTAGTTAATGCCAATAATCTTTGAACAGTAAATGGCCAAAAACTACTGCGTCTCCAAGCAGTCTCAGTAGGTCCTTGATCACCAACTACCCAATTGTTCTTTTGATCAGCAATCTGAGGAGCTGAAACTAATCCAATCTTAACCGGGTCTAATAAAATTCCAGTATAATCAACTGGTAAAAAATTCTTTAATCCTGGACGTGCATACTGTAGATTGATGCCAGCTCTATCACCTTGAGCAATATTACCCGCCTCTATATCATCCCACATTATGTAATTACCAGCAGTATATGGGGTAATACCATATAAAGTCTCCCACCAATCTGGTTGGTTAGTAAATCCTAACATTTCCCAAGGATGAGTATGAGGTCTATCAGTATCATAAAAATATTTAAAAATAGAGCGCCAATTTCCACTAATGGGCAAGCCTAATTCTGTGTTAAAAGAGTTTTTATAATTCCAAGTAAATGGGTTAGTGCTATCATATGTATTGTTAGTGGTATAATCAACCCCATAAGATCCAGCCCACTTAATAAAATCTTGTTCTAATATATCAGTTATCTCTTGATAGCTATAATCACTTAATTCAGCAAAATCTCTAAATGCTCCTGGATTAGAAATGTTTATATCAAATAACTTTGGCTGATATTGAGCTTTAATGTTGTTATAAACTCTTAACTCATATTCAAGTATTATTGCATCTCGATAATCATTGAATGCAACCATTATACTTCCATCATGTCCTTGAATTACATTAACAGGTGCATTTGCATAAGTGTCATCTAAATAAATTTTCGGAGCATACGCAGGATATAATCCTAATTTAGTAGGAGTTGGCGGGATAAAACTTCCACGAGTATTATTATAATCATTAATAGTAATAACATCACCTACTGCCAAAGTAGCTGATATAATAACATATGCATCAACTGGATCAAAAGTATAATCAACTCCATATGTTAATTGATTGTTATTTAGATATATTATAACACTTCTAAATGTAGCCGTAGTTAATGAAAACTCATTACTTAATGAATAGTAACTAGTTGCAGTATTAGATACAGTATATGTTAATACTTTTTTATCTACACCATAAGGAGCCATATCTGACAAATAATATGGACTTTGATCTGTTTTGCTTGAATTAATAGTTATTAAAATTTCATCTAATGCACTTGCAGGATCTATAACATTAGAAATTAAAGATGCTTGATTAATTAATGATAATTTAAAATAATTGTATAATGCCGATGACTTATTAATTGCATCAACTACATTATGTTCTTTCTTACCAAGAAACATCATAGCAAATGACAACGGTGTAGCATTTGTTATTAATCGGGTGTTAGTTTGTACGTGCTGATCTAAATCTGATAGCGTAAATGCACTGATTGGGCCATTTAATGGATTATTAGTTAATCCTAATGGAACATTATAATATCCAGTTGATCCATTAATGTCAATAGTGTTTGGCGTTGTAGGTCTCCAAATATTAACCAAAGTCGACCCAACTTTAATATTAGTAAGACTATCAGGAACAACAACACTATTGATATTATTAACTGATAAAGCAATAGCGTTATCAGTAAAATAGTTTTTAAATAAGAAACTACCAATAGCGTTGACATTTCTATAATCTAATGACATTCCCAATACTGGATCTACTGGATTATTAGAATTTATACTATAACCAAATATTTTATTCCCATTAAAATTAGATAGATAATATCGAGTATCACTATAAGAAATCCCGTTATTATCGTATAATTCAAATAGCGGACCTTCATTTATCATCGTGTGCTGTTGTGAATAGACCCATGTTGATCCATTAAAATGCCAGGATGTTCCACTGTAAACATTACCTTTTGTAATTGTAACAGAATTTCCTATAATTGTAGCAGTATCTGGTATTAAAACTAATTTATAACTATTTCCTATTTGTACAATATCTATTTTATAAATGTTATTTTTTACTAATGGATTTATATCAGCAGAAAATATAACACGCTGACCATATTCCAAATTAACCCCATCTATAGTCAAACTAGATATAGAAGTTGTTCCAGGAAATATATATCCTTCAATATTGTTTAAAGCATCAGTTGAGTTTGTTTCAATTAAATCAACTGGGCTAACACCAACTGAACCAAAATTGTAAAGTTGTATATCAGCATTAAATTCAATAATTGGACGTTTGCCTTGAAGAGATGGATTAAATGATAATGGTTGATTATTAATTAAATTACTTGCAGTTATTACATCTTTACTAAACCATCGATTATATCTAGACCATGGGTTTTTATCTATACTGGCTCTGTTAATTGTAATATATTCTGGAGTAATTGGCAATCTTTGATTATTATCAAATACATAATTGTCAAAATTTTGAGAATCAAATAAATCTGGATTATTGTTGCTGGCTATAATTTCAGGAGTGATCAAATCATCGTATGGTACTAATGTGATTGATGTCCCAGTTCCTTCAACAAAGAATTCTTTATTTTTGTATTGTGGTTCAACACCGTTACCAATAAAGGTAACTAGCATACCATTTAATAATGTTAAAGCAGTGCCATTTACTGTTACCTGTGCTGATGTTTGTCCTACAATCGTGTTTGCTACATCCAAATGATTTTGATCAATTTCTACGAGCATAGGACCAGCTGCTAACCAATAATAATTTTGATAATTTATTAACTTGTCCCAATTAATTTGAGGATAATAAGAATGTATTTGATCCCTAAACAATCTATCAAAATTGTCAGTAATTCCGCCATCTATTGATATTTCATTTACTAAATCATCTATAGATACTACTGATTGAATATTACTATTTTGATCATAAGTAACTAGCGCAGGATCTAACTGATATGCTTGTCTTAATGCTGAAGATTCTGTAAGGTATACGTCCCCAGATTGATATGTTGGAGTTGATGTAGAACCTATGTATGAGTTTAATCTTTCTAATTGTGCTGGCTGTATTAATTGATCAATTGTACTTGATAAAAATTTAGAATTTTTATTAGTTTGAAAATATATCGGTAATAAACTAACTGACTGAACTGTTGATGTTGTCATTATTAACTTCCAGAACTAATGTTCAATTGTGATGCAGTGGCTGCACTTATAACTTGTATGTTTTCTGCTGTCGCGCCATTGATAAAAATTTCATTGGCTTGACAAGATATTTCATACAAATTACCAAATCCTGTACTATTTGGAATTATTAAAAAGTTAGTAATATCAGGTGTTAACAAATTCATTACATACGTTGATAATTCACTAAAATAAAAACTTTGTCCAAAATCCCAATTATCTAAACTAAAGAAATTATTAATGGCGTCCAATATCTGAGAAATAATGGCATTATCACTCATTGTACTTGATGCACTTTTAACTGCTTTAAACGTTGCCTGTAAATTTTCATCTGCTGATTTACCAAATAAAATTTTATAAGATGCCGGTTGATATATAATTTGATCACTAATTGTTTTAATAGGTTCTAAATTAGCAGAATAATTATTCTCTAAACTTAAACTTGTTGGTGGTAACGGTTCAGTACCTATACCTGTTACTAGCCAATTCCTAAATGCAGAATTATAATCAGCAGTTAACATATACACATCTATGATATTACTCTTAGATGGGTCAATACGGAAATCATTACTTGGATTATGTTGATATTGAAATTTTAATCCACTACGTCCGGGTAAAACCATGTTAGATCCATTAATAGTAACAGTAGTAGTATTATTTGCAACAATATTATTAAAGATATCAGGATTAGTGATTTGACTAAATTGTTGGCTATCTAAATTATTATAATAACTTATTAATACCATTGATGGATCAATATAACCATCTGATTCTACTAGTGTTCCATCAATTTGCCACAAGTAATCAGTTGATAATGGAAATCCAGTTGTGGGGCTCGAATTTACTGATAATACATTAATTTTATCTCTAACAACCGTGTTGTTTATATAATCAAAATTAACTGAAGATGTATCTACATAAAAGCCTGTTTGATTTGCACTTTGAAATAGATATTGTGTAATTTTTGCAGTGACTAGGTATGTTTGTGATGCTGGCTGCCAAGTAAATGTTATTAACCAACTTGCATCTTTGTTAGTTCCTGATGTATCTCCCGAATAGTTAAACATTGCACTTGGACTTACATAATTGATGTTTAAATCCCCACCAAATATAAATTTCCAATTTCTATATGAAGAATCAAATGTTAAACCAAATGTAACCTGCTGTGAACATAAATTAACGATGTTGCTTTCAAATGTATAGTTTAATGAGTTTACAAATGCCGGTACAATCTCTACCGGAACACATCCATCTGGAATAATGTTAGTAAAAATAATAGGCCCGGTTCCATCACTCAATACGCCTAATCCATTATTGGATCCTGTACCAATAACCTGTTGCACAGTTGTCCAATAAAATTCTGATGTATTATACGCAGCCTGTCCTACAACAGTCCCATCAGGTAAAAAGTATTGGGTTTGATTATTAATGTCTTTAGGTGCAGCAAATTTAATCATAGCCCCAGATGTAATATAATACATGGAATATGATATAGAAGAATATAACGGTCCTACTGGAATAGGGAATGAATTTATTCCATTTGTTGATCCTGTAAAATATCCTCGACTCTGGCCAGATACAGAGTTAATTAATTTCCACTTATACAATAAACTACTGTTAACAATAATTGGAGCGTATGTTCTATAAGTGTCTAAATAAAATGCATATAACGCAGGATTTAAAATTAAAGGATTTAATTTAGTTTTAATAGCCGCCCATATATCATTTTGTCCTGCAAAACTAAATGTAAAATTCGTACTAGTTGTTAATTTGCTTAGAGACCCATCATCACAAAATATATTTGTGCTACTGTATTTTCCACTGACATCATTCAAATCAAAGTACTTGCTGATTCCACTACTTACTCTGTTAATACTTTTAACCTTAAGAACATTCGTTGTATAGGTTAATGGTGCAATATTATAATCTTCTCCAGTAACCATACGGTTCTGTGTATAATATGTTTGCGGAGCATTTTTTTGTATAGTTGCATTTGATTCAGTCGGAGCACTATTACTTACTGTATATTCAAGAGTTAATATCAATGTAAGTGTTTGATTCAATCCCATTTTATCAATGTAAGGAATAGTAACAACAATACCAGACATTTGCTCTGGAGATATTGAATACGTTGACCCATTACTTTGACGATAATATAAACTGTAATTTCCACTAGGTAAATTTCCAAAATTACCATCAGAAAATGTAATATCGATTTGATCTTGATCACGTGTGCTTACACTATAAATGTTTCTATCACGTTGACTAATACTATTATAAATGACATTGTTTCCGGTGATCGCAGGAACTTGAGTCCATAATGTTGAGGCTTTTCCTGAAGTATCTAATTGCCATAACCAAACATCTGAATTATTAATATTACTAACATTAATTCCAACTATTTCATTTGGTACAGGATTGCTGATTGAGAAGTTACTCAATGCCATTGAACCTTGTTTGAACAAACAAAAGAAACCAGTACTAGGACTGCCTGATCCTTGATTATCATTTTGATATAATATTTCTATCGGACCAGCTGGTTTTGGTGTAGCTTCATAAACATAATTTTGCCCAGCGAATGTGGCTGGGACAATTTCAAAATCTGTATTAGATCCATTAATATTTTGTGTAAAACTGTATATAGGTAAATCTGTATTTGAACTGTTTAAAATATACTGCTCAGTTAAAATTCCCCCAACTGTTCCTCGATCATTTGGAGTGCCGAATGTCATACCAGTTGGCATAGCACTATTCATAATTGTTATGAATTGTTGATACCAATTAGAGTTAGTTGGATCATTCCAAACAATAGTATTATTAGCTAAGTTTGTTCCTGAAATATCTGATACATTTTCACTAGTAGCAATTGCAGATATTTTTAATAATCCACTGGCCGGAACATTACGTTTAGGTATATAACTAACTAGTTGTGCTAACCTTAATATACTGTCTCTGCGCTGTGCTGTTTCTAAGAAGTTTTCACGTGCATTTAAATCAATACGAAAACTTAAATTTTGTCCTAAATAAGCAATTAATTCAACTAACGCAATATATTCACTACTCTCAATAAAATCATTAAAGTCCTCAGGATAATTTTCTTGAAGGTATGAAATTAAAATACGTCTTAGTGTATCAAAATCGTAACTTTGAAACTCCGCATTAGGGAAAGATTGGTATATTTTTTGCCAATTTTCAGTTACTAGTAGTTTTGAATTTGTTGCAGGGATAGTCATAATTTTTTAATCTATACCGTATTTATGGCGGAAATAAACTGGGTATATTATTGCGCCGTTAGCCCATTTTGCTGATCAAACGTTAATTTCATAGAAGAAGACTGATCTGTGCCAACTAATAATAACGTAATTTCAATTATATAACCGCCTGGTTTTTCAGTTAAGTTAAGTTTGACTGGAGTTACCCTAGGATCACTACTACATATTGTATTAATATCATTTGCCAATAAATCATAAACTTGCGGAGTCATTGGTTCCATTATTAGGTCCCAAATAACTGTTCCAAAGGTCGGATTCATTACCCTCTCACCTTTGCGTGTTTTAAATGTATTAATGATATCTTGTTGAATAATAGCTAAATCATAAAGTTTAGATTTCGTATTTGAAATATCAACGCTAGAAAATCCTACATAGAACTGACTAGTTTTAGGTGCTTGTTGATAAACAGCATTGGCATTTGTAATTTCAATTGATTTATACGGCATAATGATATTTATTAGTTAATTGTACCTGATAAAACTGGCATACCAGATGAATCTGTTACTACGTTACCATTATCAGATGATGTCAAAGTAGTTAAGAAATATTGATACAGTCCAGTCTTTTTAGTAAGTATATCAGGAGCATTAAACCCAACAGCATTTAAGGCTGCTTGAAAATAATCATCACTAGTTTGAGATACTTTAACTCTATCTAACATATATAAGACACTGGCCTGTGCCGCAATGTTTAAATCATTTAACATAGTAGGAGTATCTATTAAAGTTGTAGGTTTGCCTGAAGAACCAAAACATTTGTTATCATATAACAAATGGCTGTATCTTGTATAGTTACTTCTACCAGTTAATTGTATAAATCCTCTACCAACAAATGCTGCTCCATCACCAGGCTGAGTATTTCCCAGTCCTTTGCCTTTTGCAGTTTGATATCCATATAAAAACTCAGGCAATGCGTTGTTAGGGTTTCCAACATATTGTTGTGCAAGATTTCTATCTCCCTTAAAGACTGATGGGAAAATTTCTAATAATCTATCAGCAGTCTTATAATTAAAACTTTCAGTAACCGTTTGCCATTGACTTTCGCCTCCCGCAATTCCTAATAATGCCGCTAGGGCTTGTTTTCCAGTTAATCCTAATTGTATTGCGGCTTTCTTAATTGCGGCTTGACCTGCTTGTCCACTGGCTGCAAGAGACGCATAATCCCCAGGGGTAACTGATGGTAAGAACCCACTACTAATTCCACTTGCATTAATTTTTCCAGGTAATGCGTTAACTACTGGGACAGATGCTGGCAATGTTTTTACTAGAGTCGGTGCTGTTAAATTACTACTAGCACTAACAGTTGTTCCAATTGATCTATCTGTTTTAGCAGGTACAAATTTTGATGGATCAGTACTTTCATGTTGATCCCATGGTTCATGACTCGGTATTCTATTCATTATAGATGTTATAGGATTATAAGAATAGTATTTGTTAGACCACGATGATTTTGGTGATTTAGTCGGCACTGTAAAATAATCTAAAGGAGTTGCAACCGTTAAATCAAGTGTATTAGGGTTTGGCGGTTCAGTAGCTGGCACTCCATTTAAATTTAATGATGGGGCCGATAATGATACTGAAGTAACTCCACTCAATGATATATCAATATTTGATTTAAGAGCCAGTATACCTTCAGAGATAATATTATAAGTAGCAAGGCTACTTTGATATACATCACTGCCATATAAAATATTTGTTGCTGAATTTACACTTAGTCCATAATTACCGCTGGCTGCCATTATTACATCGCCGACAGTTACTAAATTAAAATTATTCTGAGAATTAACATTTATTGTATTGGCTACTATATTCAAAGATTTATTATTGCCTAGTGCGTTTATATTAAAATCTCCTGACCCAGAAACTAAATTAAGGCTTCTGCCAGCTTCAATATTAATATCTCGATCAGCTCTAAAATTAAAATCATTTTCACTGTGTATGGAAACAGAATCTGCCGCATATATATCTATCTTACCATTGCTAGACATTTCTAACCAAGCAGTTCCAGCAGCATTTCCTATATAAATTAAATCAGCACTATTGTGTAATAATATTTGATGCCCTGTTCTTGTGCGTATTCTTACTAATTCATTTTGTCCATTAACATCGCCATCATCCATAACAAATGTTGTTCCGCCTAATCTGCTAACTGGTGCTAATGATGTCTTTTTAGTACCGATAGGACGCTTAGGCCCATTTGGATCTAAAGGCCCTGGGGTACTTATACCAAAAACTGCACTCGGTGTTTCACGGCGTGCACTACTTGACGTAACCCCACGTATATTATCTAGTAGCAGCCCTTGTGCCAATAATCTATCTGCAAAAGGATGTATGGGCTTTTGTTTTTTGTCAATATTAGGATCATTTAATCTTTCAGTTGATTTATTGTATTCTGCAACAGGCAAATAAGTTACTTCACCATATTTTTGTTGTTGCTGAGAAGTCATATTAGTACTACTGCTGGCCGCAAGTCCAGGTATCATATGATTTTGATACGTATCCTGAACAGATCCAATCCAATAACAATGATTAGGATCCGAGTTAGCAAATATAATTAACACCTTACTTCCTATATCAGGGGGTATCATCCAAAATCCATAACTTTTTTGTACGTCGTTAAAGTCTTTAGAATTTGTGCCTTCGTACCTAACAGAAGTAGCTCCATGAAATGGACTTGCATACATCGCAATATAAGTCTCTCCGGGACTGGACACAGAGTTTTGCATACCATCTTTAATGGCGACCTCTAATCTTCCCATTTTTAACGGATCTAAATGATTTACAATTTCTGCAATAAACGGACCTGAGTTAGCCGGTTTCGCTCTTGCACGTTCTTCAAATGCCATATTTTATCTCTCTCATTTATTGATAGCTGAAAGTAAAGGACTTAGATTATTATCTGTTTTACTTCCATAATTAGACACTACTGAATAATCAATAGGACTTGAATTAATACCTAAATTATTATTAATTGCTAGTTGTACTCCTTCACGTGAAGGCGATGTATTAGTCGGTAATAATCCTAATCCAGAATTTAAAGTTCCTGCATTAGCTGTTTGATCAACTTGTGGTAGTTGAGTTAGATTACCTAAAGAATTAGGACTTGATGATAACGCACTAGACTTAGTCACTGGGTTTCCATTGATCCAAGAAACATTGTTAAAACTATAAGTAGGATTTAGTGCTGGTAAATTTTGCATTTGATCTTTTGTTAAATTTCCAACATTCATTTGATTGGATACTGCTTGTATATTAGGTACAATTGAATATAGATTCGGTAATGACTCAGATATCTTACTTGTTAATACTCCACCTAATCCTGACAATTTATTGGTTTCTACATTAAATGCTTTATCTATAGCACTTACACCATTAAGAGCTCCGTTAACTTTTGCACCAACTGAACTTAACGCATTACTACCAACCTCAGCCGCATTAGTTAATGCTTTTGGAGTTAATGCCGATGCCAGCCCATAATTAGCATTGACGGAATAGTTAGCAAGTGCATTAGCAGGCGCATTTAATAAACTTGAAGCTGCATTTACCGATGATGCTAATCCAAGATTTGATTGTAAATTTAAACCGTTTATAGATGCTCTATAATTTGATGATAAGTCCGGATTTTTAATCATACCAACAAGATTTAAATCAATTGTTTTATTTGCCGATGACGGAGATCCGTCATTAGTAGTTGCAGCTGATGGTTTAGATTCTGGAGCAGTATCTGCAACCACTTGAGCACCTGCT
>Ga0208499_1000170_pt1 | contig 27200 bp, 14 predicted proteins | sample CryBogCBE07Jul09_FD_185504 | JGI IMG/M metagenome (GOLD analysis project Ga0208499, IMG submission 185504) | Freshwater microbial communities from Crystal Bog, Wisconsin, USA - CBE07Jul09 (SPAdes) (version 2) | ecosystem: Environmental > Aquatic > Freshwater > Lake | place: Crystal Bog... | reverse complement strand
TTGGCTCTACACGATGCTATTATCAAAAAATGATAAATAATTAAATATAAAGATAATTCGGGGATATACATGTCATCAGATCCATTCAATGCGGTAGGCGGTTATACAGTAGGTATTCCACCTATACCTATAATTGACCAAAACGGAGCGATAACTGCACCTTCTGCTAGTATAGGTAATATAAACATTAGTGGTGATGCAATTGTCTATGGTAATGTGCAAAGCTCTTTGTTTCTAGGAAGTTTTCATGGCAATATTACTGGTGCATTAGGTGTGCCTGGTGGCAACAACTATGTTATTTTTAATGAAAATGGAAATGCACAAGCAAACGCCGGATTTCAATTTGATTCAACTCATCAACTTCTTACTATAAGCGGTGATTTAGTAGCAAATTCTGTTACAATTGGTTCAGGTGCAAATGAATTTGTAACACAAAAAGTTTTAAATGCAACAACTAATAGTAGAGTTGTTGATCAAGTACTATATGCAATTGATTCAACTACAATTGCATCAGTAGATTTTACTGTTATTGCAACCGATGCAAATGGCGGATTTAGACAGACAACCAAACTGTTTGGTAGCATATATGGAACGGATGTAGGATATTTTGAAACAGGTACCATTGATGTACCTATTACAAGTCCTGGTGTAGGTGATTTTAAAGTACAATATGACAATGGAAAAGTTAACTTGACTGTTACCCCGTTGACCGCTAATACTGTTACTTATAAAATAATGATAACAAGCTATAAAGAATAAGGAAAATAAACTATGGCAATTAGAACGTTTAACTCAGTTGGTGGTTACTCAGTAGGTGAAGTACCAGATACAATCATATATAGTAATGGTGATATTATCACTGCAAATGCAGTACTAACTACAAATTTAGATGTTGGTACTTTACTTGCAGGCAATGGTAATATTACAGTTGGTAATGCAATTGTTGCAGGTAATGTATTAACTGATCATCTATTACATGCGAACGGTGTAGCTTGGGACTTCAATCTTGCTTCAGGAGGTGCTGGTTGGATTCAATATAAAGGTACCGGTACTGATTTAACTGCTAGTGGTAATCTTGTTTATATTGATGCTGCTACTCTGACCGGTACTTCAATATTAACTATTGGTAATACTACAAGTAATGCACAAGTGTTTATTGGTAGCTCTAGTAGTAATACGGTAATTAATAATGGTAATATTAATGCAACCGGTCATGTAAATACATCAGGTTATGGTACTTTTGCAAATGTATATGCTAGAAACATAAACAATGACCATTATATCGTATTAACCGATGGTGATGGTCAATTAATTGAAGATGAGACATTCAGTTATATAAACGGTGTATTAGCCGCATCTAATGCAAATATAGGAAATTCTACAAACTATGTAAATATTTCTAATGGCAATGTAACAACAACTGGTAATATATTAGTTGGTACTGGCTCAAGTAATGTTTCAATTACTAATGACGGTAATATTAATGCTACTGGTACAATTACAGCTTCTAGTATTACATATACAGGTAATGTAAAAGCACCTGGTTCAGATACACAGGTTGTATTCAATGATGCTGGTAACGTAAATGCAAACTCTGGTCTTACATTTGCTAAATTATCCAATACACTAACAGTTGGTGGCAATATTGTATCTAATGGTAATATTGTAACTACTGGGTCAGGTGGTAATATTACAATGACCGGTGGTAATATTACTGGTGCTAACAATATTAGTGCTAATTCATTGACATTGACCAATGATGCTATCATCAGTGGTAATTTGTTTGTAGCAGGAAGCACAACATATGTTAATACTACTACTATGGCAGTTGAAGATCCAATTATTCAATTGGGCGGTGGTGCAAATAATGCAACATTGACAACCAATGATAGTATAGATCGTGGTTTATTGATGCATTATTATACAACTCATGCAGTCGATGCATTTATGGGTTGGGATAATTCAGGCAGTCAATTCATAGTTGCTAGTAATGTTACATATAACTCAACTGGTCAAACAGTATCAGTAAACACATACGGTAACTTAATTGCAGGCAATGCTAATTTAGGCAATTTAACTACATCAAATTACTTCCATGGCGTATTTGATTCAACTTCAAATATTCAGTCAAATATTGATACTTTGGGAACATTGACTGGTCTATCATCAACTGGTACAGTTAATTTTACTACCGCAAGTAATGTAAGTTTAGGCCCGGTAGCTAATGTACATATTACCGGTGGTGGTATGGGTTATGTATTATCTACTGATGGTGCAGGTAATCTTTCTTGGACATCAAGTCCAGAAGTTACCGAAATTCAAAATGGTACGAGTAATGTAAGTATTCCAACAACAGACGGTAATATCAATTTAAGTTCCGGTGGAACTACTAATGTTGTAGTAGTTACAAGTACTGGAGCAAATGTAAAAGGTACATTGAATGTAACTGGTAATACAACTATCGGTAATTTAACAAATGGTACTGGTAACTTGATTATAGGTTACACAACAGTACAAGCTACTACAGTCACAACAACTGCTACAACTGCTGGACAAGTAATTGCTAGTGTTGACGTAAATAATACAAGTATTCGTGGAATTGAATTTTTTATTAAAGGCGAGAATAAGACCGATAGTAAATACAAGATAGCCACAGTTTCAGTAGTACATGATGGTACAAATGCAGAATATACAGAGACTACAGTTGCAACTACTAACGGTTCACCTGGTACATTTGGTGTTACAATGTCAGGTACTGTCATATCATTGGTAGTTCAACCTCAAAGCAGTCATTCTACAGTATGGACAACACAGTATAGAACTATTTAAAACTGGGCCATAACAGAGAAAAATAATGGCAATTAAAAAGTTCAAGTCAGTAGCAGGTTTTGCGGTTGGAGAAGATGGACAATCATTTGATGTTATCGATAGCAATGCAAATGTTACTGCAAATACGTTACAAGTTAACGGCGATGCTATAGTCGCCGGTAACCTAAGCGTCAATGGAACTGTAGAATATGTAAACACAACAGTCACATACATTACCGACCCTATTATTGAACAGGGCGGTGGTGCTAATGGTGCTGCACTAACTTCCAACGATTCAAAAGATCGCGGTCAATTACTACATTATTTTGACCCAATTGCAAATGTAGCAGTTGATGCATTTGAAGGTTGGATACATGGTAATTTAGAATTTACATTTGCTAGCAATGCTAATGTAACTGACAATGTAGTTACCATTAATGATCTTGGTAACATAAGAGTTGGTAATGCTGAATTGGGTAATCTAGCAAATGCTAGTTATTTTAAAGGTGATGGTGGTTTATTAACAAACATTGCAGCCACTAGTGGTACTTCAACACAGGTTAATGCACCAGTTGGTAATTTAAAAATTACAGGTGGTACAGACGGGCAGTTTTTACAAACAGACGGTGCCGGTAATATTTCATTTGCAAATGCGCATGCAAATGTATCATCTAACATTACAAATGTAGTAGCAGGATCAGCAATTGGAGTAAGCATGGATTATACAGATCCTGTAAACTACCCTGCAGGTAAGTTTGTAATATATCAATTAGGACCAGTTAGTTTAACAATGACTGATGTTTGGAAAGAAGCAGCCAGTGCAACTAAAGATGCATATTCTAACTATGTTGCAATACCTAGCGTAGTCAATACACAAAATGTTAATGTTACTTTTTCATTAGCAAATGCTAATTTTAGCATACAATCAACTGATCATATTAATATAGGTTATAGTAATGTAACTGGTGCTAATATTTTAGCGTTAGGCATTACTGGAAATAGTGGAACATATACAATACCAAGTACATACTTGGTTGCAAATACAGAAGCAAATGGAACTAGTACTGTAACTGCCGCAGTTAGTGCTAGTTTGACTACAGATAGAGGAGTATATACTTCAAGTGGTACTACATTGACAGCAACTGCACCAGTACCGTATAGTGTTAACTCAATCACTGGAAGTTTCCCTAGCAGTAGTATACCATATTGGAATATAAATCAAAGTTTCAATTGGAGCGTATCAGTAACTGGAACAACTAGTTCAGGTAATTTAGTATTCAGCGGTGGTAGTATCGTAGGTACAAGTTTATCTAGTACTGGACAGACCAGTGGGACTAGTTCTAGTGTAGATAGCACAAGCAGTTACACATTAACTACAAGTGATTACTATGGTGCAGGATTACATGGTTATGGTAATAGAATTATACCCAGCACAGTAACTGGTACAGTAAGTGCTGCAACAAGATACTACCCATTGTTCTGGAAAATAACAACAAATAGTACAATCCCTACATTTACAACTACCGATAATCACAACACCAATACATATGCAACAGGTCAGGGTGCTACAACCTCTACAACTAAAACAGATTATCTTTGGATAGCTATTCCAAATTATCCAAGCAACAGTTCAAGTCTAGCTACACATACATTTAAGCACGTGTTTGGTGGATTTGATATTGTTGATGACCCAACTGGTCATACAGGAACACAGTCTATAGCATCTGGTGGACAAAGTTATAACTATTCAATTTATGGTTTTTCTGGATTTACATTAGCATCTTTTATATTAACGACTTCATAATATGGTAGCCGCAACCCTCACCTTCCCCTCACAAACGTTGCTTAAAAACGTAGTAGATCCTGTTGACGGGACAGATGCCGCTACTAAAGAATATGTTGATAACGCACTTGCCGGTGGCGGTAGTAGTGTTGGTGCTGCCGGTAGTAACACACAAATTCAATACAATAATTCAGGTAAGTTGGGTGCAAGTGCAAATCTAACATTTGATAGCTCACTTGAAGTTTTTACCGTTATTGGAAATATTGTTAGTAGTAATGCTAATTTGGGAAACGCTGCATCTGCAAATTTCTTTATTGGTGACGGTAGATTGCTTTCAAATGTAACTGCAGTGGGTGGTATGGCTGATTTTGCTGCCAATGCAGGAAATGCAAATTATGCAAATTATGCAGGTAATGTAGTAAACGCAAGTCAACCAAATATAACAACAGTTGGCAGTCTACTAAATTTAGAAGTTCTTGGTAATGTATTAATAGATGGAACAACTAACACAACGGGCACAGGAACCGGTGCACTAATAGTAGATGGCGGTGCAAGTGTAACCAAAGACTTATATGTTGGTGGAAATTTATATACTACTACTGTTATTTCTCAAAACACACAGATACTAGAAATTACTGATCCTTTACTATATTTGACTGCAACCAATCCTTATCCATATAGTTATGATATAGGATTTTATAGTCATTTTATTAGTGGTCCTTCAAATCATTATCAACATACAGGTATTGTAAGAAATCACATTGACGGTGATTGGTATCTATTCAGTAATATTCCTGAGCCTGAAGGTAGTCTAGTTGACTTAGGTAATGCAAATATTGTCTATGATAATTTAAAATTAGGTGATGTGTTATCATACGGTAACGCAAATATTGCAGGAAATCTAAAAACAGGTACAGGTACAGGTGGTTCAATAACTGGTGCTAACTTGGTTAGTGCCAATTACTTTTCTGGTACATTGGATAGTCTATCAAACAACCAACCAAATATTACTAACGTAGGAACACAATTAAACTTTACAAGTGTGGGGAATGTAGATTTTACAGGAGCAAGTAATGTACGGTTAGGACCAGTTGGAAATGTATTTGTAACTGGTGGTATGTCAGGGCAATACCTACAAACAGATGGTACCGGTAATTTAAGCTGGTCTACATTGGGTTCAGGTCCATTAGCCAATGGAACTAGTAATATAGTCATTGGTTATAGTGATAATGTTGCAGTTAGTGTAGCAGGAACAAGTAATGTATTGAACATAACAAGCACTGGCATCAATGTAAGTACAACAATCACTACTAGCAATATAACTACTAGCAACCTAAGTACTACTAATTTAAACGTTACAGGGAATACGCTAACATTAAATGGTGCCAATATTACAGTTTCTTATGGAAACGCAGGGATATATAATCTTGGAATCAGCAATGTAAATATAGGACTTTCAGCCAATGTAAACATTGGAAGTACCTCAGGAAACACAACAGTTAGGGGTAATTTGGTAGCAAATAACATAACTACCAACTCCCTAGCACTATCAAGCATCACAAGCAACTCTTCCCCAATCCCAGTTACAACTAGCACCATAATCGACTCATTCCCCAAAAGTTTATACAGGTCAGCTAAATACATTATAACAGCTAAAAATGACGATGGTTATCAGGCTGAAGAAATATTATTATTGCATGATGATAGTATTAGTTTCATTACAGTTTATGGTAGTTTAAGTACTGCTTTTGATGATGCTGATATTATTACCGTGTCTAGTAATATAGTCAGTGGTAACGTTTGTCTTTATGCAACAGGGAGTAATTCAAATACAGAAGTAAACTTAATAAGCACTTATGTAACTGATTAAAATAAAAATAGCAATGGGGATTGTTTGGAACTATGGCTAATAAGTATTTTAACGTCAAGACCGGCCTAAGCACCGGTAATATAACGTTAGACGCCAGCACGAGCGATATAAATGCCAATAACTTAACGTTAACTGGTAATGTTTCTGCGGAAGATTTGAATCTATCCGGGAACCTAACGTCAAACCTCATCCCCAATTCTGATTTAATACTTAATCTAGGAAATCCTGCAGCTAGATTTAATAATGCCTATATAAGAACTGTTATTGCATCAAGCAACGTAAAGATTGGTTCACAGATATTATCTGCTAACACAGATGGCATAATATTTTCTGGAAATGTTTACGCAAACAATATAGCTGTATCAAGCACAGAACAAGCAGTATCTACTCAGACCGGTAGTATTACAACACCCGGTGGCGTAGGTATAGAGAAAGATTTGTATGTAGGTGGTGCAATACACTTAGCAAACAATAATGGTGGTACTACATCTAAAGTTTCATTGGCTTACAATGATTTGGTGTCAGGCCTAGAATTTAACTTTAATTAATGGATAATATATTATGTCATCACCCGCAACGATAGGCGCAAGATTAACAAACGACGGTACATTGTATGTAAACAGACCATCTCCTACAGATCAAACTTTGGATGATGGATTTGATGAAGTGACACAAGACAACATTAGTATTACTAAATTGAATGTATTTGCTAAAGAATTTGATGAAGTAACAATCAGTACAAATTTTGTGTCAGGTGGTTCATGGTCATTGAATGGAACAAATCAACGTATTGAAGTGCAGGGTACAAGTGACTTTCAATTTGGTACACATGATTTTACAATTGAGGGCTGGTTCTATCTAACATCAACTGCATATACTAGACTTTGGTGTTTCCCAGACGGAGATAACTTAGAAGTTCAAAATGGTACTTTGTACTATTGGAACGGTGGTGCTAATATTGTAAATAGCGGTGCAAGTACGATTCCTCAAAATTATTGGTTTCACGTTGCTCTTGTAAAACACAATGGTGTAGCAACTGTATACGTAAATGGAGTCAGTAAAATTACTGATAACAACCCGTTTAATTCTCAAAATTCAAGACCATTCAGTATTGGTGGAGAAATTGGCTCATTGGGTGCCAATGATAATCCTAGTACTGCTGGTTGGTTTGCTGGATATATCACAAACGTAAGAATTATTAAAGGTACCGCGTTGTATACTGATACATTCAGTACACCTTATGCACCTTTTAATAGTTTTGATGATACAGTATTATTACTCAATGTAGTAGATAATGCTCACTTATTAGACGACTCATCTGGAAAAAATCAGGTAGTCACTAACATCGGTTCTGTTACATATAGTACACAGACACCGCTCTCGACCGTTTACAATGGTGCGATGAAACAGTTAAAATCTGGAACATTGGAAGTTGGAAACGAATTTAATGAAATAACAGTATTAGCGTAAAAGTAATACGAAATAAACTTAGAAAACCTAAAGGAAATAAAAAATGGCAAAACTAAAAAGTTCTAGAGTTTACGGTAATCTCACAGTTGATGACATATTACTTGTAAGCACAGATGCAACAGTTACTGGTAACTTAACAGTACTAGGAACAACTACAACAGTTAATTCAACAACTGTTACAATTGAAGGTCCAATCGTTCAACAAGGTGCCGGTGCTAATGGTGCAGCACTAGTAAGCAATGATGGCAAAGATCGCGGTTTAGACTTATCTTACTATGCAGGTGGTGCACAACTTGAAGCATTCATGGGGTGGAATACTGCAAATAGCGAATTCGCATTTGGTGACAATGTTACTATTACAGGTGATGTTGTAGCATTTAACACATATGGAAATGTTCGTGCATTGCACTATATTGGTGAGGGTGATAAATTAGGTAATGTCACTGGTGCTAATGTTACTGGTTGGGTAGCACAAGCAAACTACGCAAACTATGCAGGTACAGTTGTAAACGCAAGTCAAGGCAATATCACAAGCTTAGGTAACTTGACTAATTTACAAATTGGTAACGCAACAACTACAGGTAATGTAGTTATTGATACAAATGGTAATATCACTGCAACAGGTAGCATTATTGCTAATGGAGCACAATCAAATCTTATCATTGGTACTTCAGTAGCAAATAATAGTCAAGCAAATATTTATGGTAACTTGTACGTAAGTGGTACAATCAGTGGTACTATTAACGCTACTATTAGTGCTAAGGGTAGTTCATGGGACGTGCAATACAAAGATGATACTGGTAATCTAGCAGGATCAGATGCATTTAAATTTGATGCTGGTAATAGTAATACATTAACTGTAGGTACAGGTAATATCAAATTCGTTGGTGATACAGGTATTGCAAATATTAAGGGAAATATTAATTTAACAGGTACAAATCAAACAATTAGCGGTGCTAATGTTACATTAAAAGGTACGAATGAGTTAGATTTATTAGGTGATACATCAAATATCAAATTAACTGCATCTGGTATCAACTTGGCAACATCAGGTGGTACTGCTAGCTTAGATGACAATGGTAATTTAACTGTATCAGGTACTGCTAACTTTGCAGGTGGTAACTTAGTAGCTGATCAAAATGGTAATGTAAATGCTGCAGGATACGGTAGTTTTGCTAATTTATATGATACTGGTCTAACCGCAAACTATATTGTATTCCCAGATAGTACTGGTAAATTAAAAGGTACTGCAGGATTTACAATTTCAAGTAATGTATTGAGTGCAAATAACATTGCAGCAACGGATGCAAATCTTACAGGTAATGTAACATTAACAGGACATACTGCTGGTAATTTGTTAACAACAAACAGTGACGGTAATATTATTGATTCAAGTGTATCATTTAGCACTGGTACATTAACAGTTACAAATGCAAATATTACTGCTAACTTAAAGACTTCAAACTTACAAGTTACAAGTTTCAATAATAATGGTATTCCAATTGCCGATGTTAACGGTAATCTTTCAACTGTAACAGGACTAACATATAGTTCAAACACATTAAATGCTAACAACTTTACAACTGTTGGTACTGCAAATGTAGCAAACTTAATAGTAACTAGTTTGGCACAAAGTGAAATTCCATATGCTAATTCTACCAGTGGTATTGCTGGTGACGTTAAATTCACATATACTCCAAGCACTAGTACATTAAATGCACCTAATATTACTGCTAACACGAATATTACTGCAACAGGTAATGTTGAGGGCGGTAATGTTATTGCTGATAATTTGACAGGTACTGAAGTTGTATTTGCTGGTACAGGTGGTATTTTAAAAGGTGATTCAAGTTTCACGTTTGCTAGCGATACGTTAACTGCAAATACAATCAATGCAGCAATGGCATTGCACTCTGCAAACATTTATGATACTGATTTAGCAATGCATTCAGTTGTCATAGCAGGTACAGGTGGTCAATTATTAGATGATACTGCAGGTGGTTTTGCATATTATACAGGTAATTCAACATTAACATCTAACAACATTACGATTTCAAATCTTGCTAATGTTCAGGGTAATTTAACTGTATCTGGTAATGCAAATGTCCAAACTACATTAATTGCTGGAAATGTTCAAACCGATCATTTGTTATATGCAAATGGAACTGCGTGGGACTTTGCTAAAGCAAATGGTTTGTCTACATATATTCAATATAAAGGTGTAACAGGTGATTTAGCAGGTAGTGCTAACTTTACATATGATGACACAACTCAGTTATTTAAAGTAACAGGTAATGCAAATATTACAGTAGAAGCATTGATAGGTGGTAATGCAAATGTTACAGGTAATGTATTGGCTCAAAATATTAAAGCTAATGCAAATATTGTTGCATCAAATGCTAATATTACAACAACTGCGATTATTGCTACTTTGGTAACTGATACTATCAATACTGGTAACACACATACTGATGATATTACTATTCACGCAGGTAATATTAATTTGAATGCTAGTTCTAATATCAGTGCAAATAGTCAATATATTACTAATGTTAAAGATCCACACAGTGCACAAGATGCAGCAACTAAAAATTATGTTGATAGTGTTGCGCAAGGTTTACACGTTCACGATCCAGTTGCTATTGCAACTACTGACACACTTGCAAATATTTCAGGTGGTACGGTAACATATAATGACAACGGTGCTAGTGGTGTAGGTGATTACATTACATTGAGCGTTGCGTTAGATTTGATTGACGGTGCACATTTTAGTTACTTAAAATCTAGTGTATCACCAAATCCAGTACGTATTTTAGTTAAAAATGAAGTAGATGAAAAAACAAATGGTGTTTATACTGTTAGTTCAGATGGTTTAACATTGACTCGTGCTTCAGACTTTGATACACCTGTTAAAGTTCACGGTGGTGACTTCTTGTTTGTACAGTATGGAACAATGTATAAAGCGGCTGGTTTTGTTCAAACACAAGATACAGATGTAATTGGTGATGGACCAAGTGCTTCAAATATTGAATTTAGTCAGTTCTCTGGCGCCGGTTCATTTAGTGCTGATACTGCACACGGTATGGAATTAGACGGATCAGTATTCCGTACTAAGATTAATACTGATACAATGGACTATGACATGATGGGTAACTTAAAAGTTGCCGATAGTGCTATATTTGTAACACCAAACATTGGAGCAGCAACTGGTTCAAGTTTAGATTTAAGTTCAGGTAATATTACTGCTGGTAATGTTACAGGTGCTAATTTGATAAGTGCATCATACTTGACAGGTACATTGACATCTGATTCTAATGCTCAACCAAACATTACAAGTGTTGGTACATTGACAAGTTTAAGTACTAGTGGCAACATATCAATTGGTAATGCTTCTCCGACAAATGGTATTTTAACTGATAACATTTATAAATCTGATGGAACACCTTGGGACTTTGCTAAGGCAAATGGATCTTCTACTTGGATTCAATATTCAAATGGTACAGATTTAGCTGCAAGTGCAAACTTAACATTTGACGATAGCACACAGAACTTAACAGTTAATGGTAACATTATTACTGGTGCTGGATCAGGTGGTAATATCAGTGGTGCTAATAATATATCAGCAAATACTTTTACTGGTACTTTAACAACTTCTGCTCAACCTAATATCACGAGTGTTGGTACACTAACTAGTTTAGCTGTACACAATAGTGGTACTGGCAACATTGAAGCTGATAATATAACTTCAAATACAGTAACTGTAAGTAATCTTACTTCTAATAGTGTTGTATTCTCAGGTACTGGTGGAAACTTAACAGAAGATAATGCTAACTTCTACTACGATCCAATGACATATACATTGCATGTAAAAAATGCAAATGTAACTAACACCTTAAATGCAAATATTGAAATAACAGGTGTAAGTCCTACACAAATCGTATTTGGAAATACAGGAAATACATTAATCAGCAATGCAGACTTAACATTTGCTTCTGGTACATTAAGTCTAACTGGAGAAGCAGTTATAAGTGGTAATGCTAATGTCGGGAATCTTTATTCAAATGGCATTAGTGATACACAACTTGTATTTGGAGCAGGTAACCGTTTGACTAGTAATGCAGATTTAACATTTACTGCTGGTACATTAAGTTTAACCGGTGATACAGTTATAAGTGGTAATGCTAACGTTGGTAATATTTACTCAAATGGTGTAAGTAGCACAGGTATTGTATATGCTAGTGGTAAGAAATTAGTTACCGATACAACTAATTTCAACTATACAGCAGGTACATTAACAGTTCCAAATGCAAATGTAACAACAACATTAACTGTAGGTAATATTGTTGATTCCGGATTAAAAACTAATCAAATTGCATATACAACAACAGGTAATGCAGTTAGTGGTAGTGATTCATTTACATATGATGGAACATCGTTTAAAGTTGGAACTAGTGTATCAGTAAACGGTACAACTGGTGCAGTAGTTGCTGCAAATATAACATCAAATAACTTGACTTCTACCCAAGTAGTGTATAGTGGTACTGGTGGTAAATTAACTAGTGATAGTGGATTTACATATGTAACAAACACTACAACTTTAACTGCTAACAACTTTGTTGCAACAAGTACTGCTAATTTAGGTGCAGTTGGTAATGTAACAATTACAGGTGGTAGTGATGGTCAATACTTGGTAGCTAATGGAACAGGTGGCGGTCTAAAATGGGCAAGTGTTGATGCGGCTAAAATCAACAATGGTACTAGCAATGTAGACATTCCAGTAGCAGATGGTAACATCAATATGAGTGTTGGTGGAAATGCTAACGTAGTAGTTGTTACTGGTACTGGTGCTAATGTAACAGGTATATTAGATGTAAGTGGTAACATTACTGGTAATAATATAACATCTAATCACTATATTACTGCTAATGGTACAACAGATGCAACAGATGCGGTCACTGGTACAATCAAAACTGCTGGTGGTATTTCTGCTCAAGGTAACATTTATACAGGAGACGCGGTAGGATTTGCGCATGGTGGTGGTAACACTGATAGTGCTGCATATATTAAATTTAACGCAAGTGCAAATAGTATAGACTTTATCTTCAATTAAGGAGATAGTCTGTGACTAAGATTGCGGCTAGATTAAGCAAGTCCGGCACATTCTACACTAGTGGAGACACTAGTGTAGTGTTTGACGAAATAACACAAACTAAACTGAGTGTTACGCATACAGGTGTTTACTCAGGTGAACTTGATGAAGTTTCTGGAACAAATAACGGGCAAGCTATGCAACAACTAAAGACAGGTAGACTTATTATTTCAGGAGTTTTTGATGAGGTATCTGGAATATCATAAGTATATAATAAAAGAAAGTTACACCAGAGACCATGGCACGTTTACAATCAGGGACTAGAATATATGGTAATGCTATAATAGACACCAACGTGTCTATTAATGGCACTACTGTTGCCACTAGCAATACCACTGGTGCATTGGTCGTTGCGGGTGGTATAGGTGTTGCTGGAAATATATTTAGTACAGGTAACATCACTGGTTTAAATGCCAATTTGGGTAACTTAGTTATCGCAAATTATTTTACTGGTACTCTTACTACAGCTAGTCAACCCAATATTACCTCAATAGGTACACTAACTGGGTTAAATGTAAACGGAAATACAGTAATTACTGGTAACTTAACTGTTACTGGTAATACCACGTATGTTAATAGCAACATTACTCAAATCGAAGATAGGATTATCGAACTAGGTGGCGGAGCAAATGGTGCTACTCTTTTAGTAGATGATAATCTAGATAGAGGTATAAGTGTTCATTACTTCAAGTCTACAGCAAAAACTGCATTTTTTGGTTTAGCCAATGATACATTAGATTTTGAATATTATGTAGACGGGACTGAAACAAATGGAGTTTTTAGTGGTACTTATGGTAACATTAAAGGCTTAGTATTCATATCAACTGCGACAAATGGAACTGCGCCCTTTGTAATTAATTCAACCACAGAAGTTCCAAATCTAACATCTCAGTTTGCAAATATTGCAAATTCTTCCAATACTGCTAATACAGTAATTGCAAGTTCACAACCCAATATTAAAAGTGTTGGTACATTAACTTCATTGACTGTAGGTGGAATTACAACTTTAGGTCCAATTGGTAATGTCAAAATATATGGTGGTGCAGCTGATTATATATTAAAGACAGATGGTACTGGTAATTTATCTTGGACATCACCTTCATCTGGTGCGGGTACGGGAAATGCAAATGTAGGCGGTAGTGCTTCACAAATTCAATATAATGATGGTACTAACTTAGCAGGTAGTGCAAACTTAACATTTAATGCAACTACAAAAACACTAACAGTAGATAATATTGTTTCCAATGGCATTGGATTAACAAATTTAACCGGTGCTAATGTAACAGGTTATGTACCTAATGCTAATGTAGCAAACACAGCGTATAGTGTATCAGGTGGTAATGTTAGTGGTCAAGTAGGTAATGCACTAGTAGCAGGTACAGTATACTCATCAAGTCAACCAAACATAACAAGCGTTGGTACATTGACAAGCTTAGATGTTACAGGTAATATTACTGCTGGTAATGCTACTTTAGGTAACTTAGTAACTGCTAATTTCTTTGCAGGTAATGCTTACTTATTAACATCAATTACTGGTGCCAATGTAACAGGATTTGTTCCCAATGCAAACGTTGCAAATACTGCTTATAGTGTTTCAGGTAGCAATGTTTCAGGACAAGTGGCCAATGCATTAGTAGCAGGTACTGTTTATGCAAGTGCACAATCAAATATTACAAGTGTTGGTACATTAAGTTCATTAACAGTAAGTGGTTTATTAACTGCAACTGGTACAGGCATCAAAGTTGCAAATATAGAAGACAGTACAGGCACTATTGCAATTACTACCAAATATAATGGTGTTGCTGGTGATGTAGGTATTACTGGTAACTTAACTGTAGGTACCAGTGGCACAGGAAATGTAACTGCTAATTATTTCATTGGTGATGGTAGTAAATTAGCAAATATTAATACTTCTAGTATATTGTCAGGTGTAGCTACATTTGTCACAAGTAATATTACTAATGTAGTAGCAGGATCAACAGTTGCGGTAGTTGCTGATTATAGCAATACAACTTATCCCGGCGGTGTATTTACAATCACTCAATTGGGTCCTGTTAGTGTAACTATGACTGATGTTTGGAAAGAAGCTGCTAGTGCAACTAAAAATGCGTATGCTAATTACTTAGCCTCAACAATAAACACTCAAAATGTTAATGTAACATTTAGTTTGGCAAATGCTACCTTTAGTGTGCAGAGTAGTGATTATATTCTTATTGGATCTGCTAATATCACTGGTACAAACTTAACTGGTTTAGGTATTACTGGTACAGGTGGAACATATACTATACCTAGTAGTTATATTGGAAGCGTAGTAGAAACTGCAACAACTAGTACAGTAAGTGCACACTTAACTACAAATAGAGGAACATATAACGCTACTGGCACAACATTGACTGCAACACAACCGGTAGCATTTACCGTTAATTCAATTACAGGTAGCTTCCCAAGTAGTACCGTTCCATATTTTAGTTTAAATCAAAGCTTTAACTGGAGCGTCAATGTAACCGGTACAGTGGCAAGTGGTAATCTAACATACAGTGGTGGAAGTATAAGCACTACTAGTTTGACTAGCTCAGGTGCTACTAGTGGAACAAGTACTAGTATTGATAGTACGAGTAGTTATACATTAACAACAAGTGATTATTTTGGTGCAGGATTGTATGGTTATGGTAGTAGAACTATTCCTGCTACTGTAACAGGAACTGTTAGTGCTGCCACTAAATACTATCCACTTTTTTATAAAATAAATACTAGTAGTAGTAACCCAAATTTTACAACAAGTGATACATATTTGACACATAATTACGTAACCGGTGATGCAGCAACAACAGGATCAAGTACAAATCAGTATTTGTGGATTGCTATTCCTGGCTCAAGTAGCCATACATTCGCTTATACATTTTTAGGTAGTCAAGTTGGACAACTTCCAGCTCAAACTTACACAGGACAAACAATTTCTGGATATACATATAATGTATACGGATTTACAAATTTTTCAGTCGCAACTGCGATTTATACGGTAACATAAAATGGCTTTAGTATTCCCCGCACCAGCCCAGATTAAGAACTTATTAGACCCTACGGCTAGTACGGATGCGGCTACCAAAAGCTATGTTGATAATGTAACTTCTGGAAGTGCAAGTGCAGACTTTACTGCTAACAATGTAACTGCAAACTCAATCACAATTAACTCAAATATCATAGCTAATACTGCTTCTATTTCTAATTTGGGTAATTTAGTTATTGCAAATTACTATACTGGTAGTGGTAATAATTTAAGCAATATTCAGGCTTCAAATATTACAGGTACAGTAGCAAATGCAAATTATGCTGCATATGCAGGTAATATAACAATTTCAAGTCAGCCCAATATTACAAGTGTTGGTACATTAATTACTTTGGGTGTAAGCGGAGACACTACATTAAACGGTAATTTAACTGTAGCTGGCACTACAACTTATGTTAACACAACAGTAACATCCATAGAAGATCCTGTCATTGAGTTAGGCGGAGGTCCTAGTAGCGCACCTCTGACAACAAATGATGGTATGGATCGTGGTACATTATTACATTACTACACAACTACCCCTGTTAGTGCATTCATGGGTTGGCAAAATTCAAATAGTGAATTTGTATTTTCTAGCAATGCAACAATATTAAACAATGTTATTACTGTTAATAATTTAGGTAATATCAGATCAGGTAATGCTAATTTAGGTAATGCAGTTGTTGCTAACTATTTCGTAGGTGATGGAAGCTTATTAACAAACATATATGCAATCAATGCTAACTTTGCCAACTACGCAGGTAATGTAACTGTATCAAGTCAACCAAACATCACATCAGTTGGTACATTAACAAAATTAGATGTAACAGGTAACATTACATCAGGTAATGCTAACTTAGGCAATGCAGTTAAGGCAAACTATTTTGTAGGAAATGCATATTATTTAACAGGTGTCATTGGTAATGCTGCAAATGCTAACTTTGCTAATTACGCAGGTAACGTAACAGTAGCAAGTCAACCAAACATCACATCAGTTGGAACACTATCAGGTTTAACTGCAACTAGTGTTGTGGATTTTACTGGTGCAAGTAATGTAAGTTTAGGTAGTAATGCAAATGTTCATCTAACCGGTGGATTAAGCGGTCAGTATTTGCAAACTGATGGTACAGGAAATTTGTCATGGTCTAGTGTAGTAGTAACTACATCTAAAATATCTAATGTAAATAGCAATGTAAGTATTCCAATTGCCAATGGCAACGTAACAATCAGTTCAAATGGTAATGCAAATATTGTAGTAGTAACTGGTACAGGTGTCAATGTTGCAGGTTATTTAACTGCAACAGCTAATGTAACTGCAAATTACTTTATAGGTAATGGTAGTCAGTTAACAGGTATAATTGCAGATAGTGCTAATTTTGCTAACTACGCAGGTAACGTTACTGTAGCAAGTCAGCCCAATATTACAAGTGTTGGTACATTAACTAGTTTGAAAGTAGGAAATGCTACAGCCAATACAACTTTTGGTAACGGTACGGTAACTGCAATCACAGTAACTGGTAACTTTATAGGTGATGGTAGTAATCTAAGTGCATTGAATGGTGCTAATGTAACTGGATTTGTTCCTAATGCAAACGTTGCAAATACTGCATTATCTGTATCAGGGTCAGACGTTGTAGGACAAGTACAAAATGCGATTGTAGCAGGCACAGTCTATACTGCAAGTCAACCAAATATTAAGAGTGTTGGTACATTAACTAGTTTTTCTAGTAACGGGACAATTAACTTCACAAATGCAACCAATGTAAGTTTAGGTCCAGTTAGCAACTTACACGTAACTGGTGGATCAAGCGGTCAATATTTACAAACTGATGGTACCGGTAATTTAACTTGGGCATCATTTGTAGTAACCACTGCTTCTATTATATCTAATGTAAATAGTAATGTAAGTATTCCAGTTGCTAATGGTAATGTTACTATTAGTTCAAATGGTAATGCAAATATATTTACGGTGACAGGTACAGGTGCTAATGTTGCAGGGTACTTAGATGTATCAGGTAACATTACTGCAAGTTCTGTGATTAATGTTTCTAATTCTACACAAGCAACTGGTACTGGTACCGGTGCATTGATTGTTCAAGGTGGCGCAAGTATCACTAAAGATTTGTATGTAGGTGGAAACTTATATGTACCTAATCTAATATCAACTAATAGCACTACATTAACTGTAGAAGATCCTTTGTTGTATTTGGCTGCTAGTACACCGTATCCTTATAGTTATGATATTGGTTTTTATAGTCACTTTGCAACATCAACTGGTGCAAGCGGTAGTAATGGATACCAACACACTGGTTTTGTTAGAAATCATTCAGACAATTCATGGTATTTGTTTAGTAACTGTGCAGTAGAACCAACAGGTGGAACAGTTTATTTAACAGATCCTAATTTAAAATTAGATGATGTCAATGTTGGTAATATATCAGCGGCTAATATAACTGCTGGTAATGCTAATTTAGGTAATGCAGTAACTGCAAACTATTTTATTGGTAGTGGTAATAACTTAAGTAACATTAGAGGTGGTAATGTAAATGGACAAGTAAGCAATGCACTAGTGGCAGGTACTGTCTATACAGCAAGTCAACCAAACATAACATCAGTAGGTACACTAACAAAATTAGATGTCACTGGTAATATTACATCAGGTAATGCAAATCTAGGTAATGCATTGACTGCTAATTACTTCATTGGTAGTGGTAATAACTTAAGTAATATTCAAGGTGGTAATGTAAATGGACAAGTGGGTAATGCATTAGTAGCAGGTACTGTCTATACAGCAAGTCAACCAAACATAACATCAGTAGGTACATTAAGTTCATTGACTGTAAGTGGATTATTAACGGCTACTAGTACAGGGATTAAAGTTGCCAACATTGAAGACAGTACCGGTACTATTGCTATTACTACAAAATACAGTGGAGTTGCAGGTGATGTAGGTGTTACTGGTAACTTAACAGTAGGTACAAGCGGAACTGGAAATGTAACTGCAACTTACTTTGTAGGTAATGGTTATTATTTAACAGGCATCACAACGACAGGATTTGCTAATTTTGCTAACTATGCAGGAAATGTAACAGTAGCAAGTCAACCAAACATAACAAGTCTAGGTACACTAACTAGCTTAGTGGTATCAGGTAATATCACATCAGGTAATGCTAATTTAGGTAATGCAGTAAATGCAAATTATATATCTATAGCAAACAATGCAAATATCAGTGGTATTGCTAATATAACAGGAAATGTTATTGCTGGTAATGCTAATTTGGGTAACGCGGCAACTGCAAACTACTTCATTGGTAGCGGTAACAATTTAAGCAATATTCAAGGAAGCAATGTAACCGGTACCGTAAGTTCCGCAAACGTAAGTAATTATGAATCAGTAACTACTCAGACAACAGGTATCTATTATCCAGTATTTGTTAGTGGAAACACTACTAGTAATTATGCATTAAGTAGTAATACTTTATTATCATTTGATGCTGCCAATAGTATATTAACAACAGGAAGTATTGCCGCAGGAGCAGGCTTTGGTGGAAACATCACTGGTGCTAACTATATTGTTGCAAACTATGTTACTGGAGTATTGACAACTGCAGGTCAACCAAACATAACAAGTGTTGGTACACTAACAAAATTAGATGTAACAGGCAACATTACATCAGGTAATGCTAACTTAGGTAACGCAGTAAATGCTAATTACTTTATTGGTAACGGAAGTCAATTAACAAGTGTAATTGCAACTAGTGCTAATTATGCAAATTATGCGGGTAATGTAACAGTAGCAAGTCAACCAAACATAACAAGTGTTGGTACATTAACAAAATTAGATGTAACCGGCAACATTACATCAGGTAATGCTAACTTAGGTAACGCAGTAAATGCTAATTACTTTATTGGTAATGGCGCATTATTGACAGGTATAACAACATCAACTTCCATTACAAATGGTACTAGTAACGTAGTTGTTTCTGCTAGTGGCAACATATCAATGTCTGTTAGTGGCACATCTAATGTAGTTTTAGTTACATCTACAGGTGCAAATATAACAGGCTATGCAAACGTATCAGGTAATATAACTGCCGGTAACGCTAATTTGGGTAATGCAGTATCTGCAAACTATTTTGTAGGTAACGGTAGTTTATTAACTGGAATGGCTGCACCCAATGCAATCTATAATGGTACAAGTAATGTATATGTAGTTAATAACGGGAACGCAGTTGCAAACATAGCCGGTAATAACACACTCATAATAACAAGCACAGGTGTTAATGTAGCTGGTTATGCAAATATAACTGGAAATGTTATTGCTGGTAACGCTAATTTAGGTAACGCAGTAAATGCAAATTACTTTATTGGTAATGGTAGCTTATTGACTGGTGTAGGTTCTCCAAATGCAATCTATAATGGTACAAGTAATGTATATGTAGTTAATAACGGGAACGCAGTTGCAAATATAGGTGGTAATAATACATTAGTCATAACAAGTACAGGTGCAAATGTAACAGGTTATGCATCTGTGTCAGGTAATATTACTGCTGGCAACGCTAATTTAGGTAACGCAGTAACTGCAAACTACTTTGTTGGTAATGGAGCTTTCATAACTGGAATTGGTGCTCCTAATGCAATCTATAATGGTACTAGCAATATCTACGTTATTAATAATGGTAATGCAGTTGCGAACATAGCCGGTAACAATACATTAGTGATAACAAGCACAGGTGTAAATGTAGCTGGTTACGCAAATGTATCTGGTAACATAACTGCAGGTAATGCTAATTTAGGTAACGCAGTAACAGCTAACTACTTTGTCGGTAACGGTGCATTCATCACAGGTATAGGTGCACCAAATGCAATTTATAACGGCACTAGTAACATCTATGTCATCAACAATGGCAATGCAGTTGCTAATATTGGTGGCAATAATACAATGGTTCTTACTACGCTTGGTGCTAATATATCAGGTTATGCTAATGTTACTGGCAACGTAAGTGCTAATTTCTTTATTGGTAATGGTAGTTTACTATCTGGTATTAGTACATCTACATCATTGGTTAATGGTAATAGTAATATTGTAGTAGATGCAAACTCATTTATTCAGTTTAGTGCAAATGGTGTATCAAATGTACTGACACTAAGTGGTACATTTGCAAATGTATTAACTAATTTAAATGTCGGTGGTGTAAGTAATTTAGGAAATATTGGCAACGTAAAGATTACCGGCGGTAGTGCAAATTATGTAATGATTACAAATGGTGCAGGTGGTTTAACATGGGGTCCTGCATCAGCTATCTATTCAGATACATTTACTGGTACAGGTGCTCAAACAACATTTGGTCCATTAAGTGTGACACCAACTGCACTTAATCAAACTATTGTTAACTATAATGGTGTAATACAGTTACGTAGTGCATATTCACTAAGTGGTGCTAATATTGTATTCACTTCTCCTCCTGCATATGGCGCATTAATTGAAGTTACAACAGTTGGTGTAACTGCGGTTGTAGGTACTACTGGTGGATCAGGTCCAACAAGTTATGTACAAAATGGTAATAGTAATGTAGTTGTTAACACAAATTCTTCTGTTGTAATTTCTACGAACGGTGTGTATGATATTGTAAGTTTCTTAGATACTGGTTCATATTTTAACACCGCAGTTACATTCAATAGTACTACAAATCTTGGTCCACCTAGTAATATTACTATCAGTGGTGGCTCTGCGGGGTACGTATTAAGCACAGATGGTACTGGTAATCTACGTTGGGTAGCACAAAGTGGAGGTTCAGGTGGTGGCGGTGGTAGTGGAACTGGCTACAGTTTAGCCAATGGTACAAGTAATTTGTTCATAACAAATAATTCTACTATTAATATGTCTGCAAATGGAGTTGCAAACATAGTAAGTTTCTTGGACACTGGTTCATTCATTAATACTGCAATAACATTGACAAGTGTTACTAATTTGGGACAAGTTGGTAATGTTAAAATTCAAGGTGGTACTAGTGGGTACTACTTACAGACTGATGGAGCAGGTAACTTAAGTTGGAGTGCAGTTACTGCTACAGGTTACAATATAAGCAATGGAAATAGTAATGTTACAGTAACTGGTAATTCTGCGGTCAACATATCTGCAAATGGTGTAGCTAACGTTGTAAGCATTTTAGATACTGCATCTTATGTTAACAGTAACATAACAATGACAAAAGTTACTACTTTGGGTAGTAATGCAAATGTTAAAATTACCGGTGGTACCAATGGACAGTTCTTAAGTACTGATGGTACAGGTAATTTAAGTTGGACAACAGGTGGAAGCGGAGGTTCAGCAGCAACGTTATACTCAGACGTATTCACAGGTACTGGATTACAAACAACATTTGGACCATTAAGTGTAACACCAACAACAGTCAATCAAACATGGATTAATTATAACGGGGTACTACAATTGCGAAGCTCTTATTCATTGAGTGGCGCTAATATTGTATTCAGTTCACCACCTGCATATGGAGCTTCAATTGAGGTTACTACCATATCAGCAGGATCAGTAAATGTAACAACATCACAAACAGCTAGGGCTATGGTGATGGGATTAATATTCGGAGGATAAAATGTCGGCACCAAATTTATTAGTAACAGCAAACTGTTACGGGAACACAACATTAGCAAGTTTGACAACTGTTACTGCTAATGTACTTACAAATACATCAAGTAGTAATTCAGTAATAAAACTCAATACAGTTGTATTGGCAAACTATAGCGGTAGTGCAGTTACTGCAAACGTATTGATGAATCGCAGTAGTACTGCATACTATATAGGTGGTACAGTTTCTATACCAGCTAACTCAACATTGGTTTTGTTAGCAAAAGATACTGTCACATATATGATTGAGGGTGATGTATTACAAGCAAATGTATCAGCAAATACAGCAGTAAGTTTAATGTGTTCATATGAAACATTGAGTTGATAAAATGCGCACACACAGAAATTCTGGTGTTATTGGTAAAGTTGTAAGTTCTACTACACCATCAGTTGCATCGCTTGATGAACGAAGAGTTGCATCTCCTTTTATTATAGCTACAGGCGGTACGATCTCTTGCGTTAGTTGTTACCGTTACCATACATTTACAGCAAATGGAACTTTTGCTGTAACCGGGGGCGGATCAGAAACGGTATGCTATGTTGTAGTGGGTGGCGGTGGAGCAAGTGGAGCAAGTGGACGTTCGGGTTGTTTTTTCTTTGCAGGTGGTCAAGGTGGCTCAGGTGGTGTTGTTGCAGCATCAAATGCAACTTTAACTAGTTCATGTCTTCCAGTGGTAGTTGGTTCTGGTAATACTACACCCGGCTCAAATGGTTCAAACTCTACATTTAATGGAAAAATAGCATACGGTGGAGGTGCAGGATCTACATGGAATGGTGGCTCAGTTTTACCTGGTCAAAATGGTGGCTCAGGTGGCGCTGCTGGACATGCAGATAATTTAGGTTGTGGAGGTGGATCACACTATGTCTATAGTAGCCCTGGGTCAGCGATACAACCTTCAAGTGCTTCAGGTGGATACGGGGGTAACGGTAGTACTTGTTATTCAAATGGAGGTAAAGCTAACTATACTTGGGTTAATGGAGTAGTTTACGGCGGAAGCAGTGGTTATGGAGCAGCCGGCGCTGCAGGAATAGTTATTATCAGATATAAGTATTCTAAATTAGTTTAATTGTTCTTTAGTTGAATTGATAATAGCAGTAGAAGTTTCACGATCTATAGTCATGTAACCTTCACAACTAAAGTTCCAATCGTCATTGCCCATACCATCACCGGTAGTTTCATCATATGTTGGTACATTGACTTTGAAGTGCTTAAACAAATATTCTTTGCCATTTTCAAATACACGCCAAACATGATCTTTAGTTCCTCGCCCCGGTTGGCCTCTAGTTTTATTAAAGCGAATGTGATATTTGTTCATATGATTTCCGGTTGATTGTTGTTAACAACATTATTTGATACACCTAAATTTGCTGGATCAATCATATCTACATTAAGTGTAAAGTGAATAAGTCTTACAGGACTTTTGCTATGATTTCGTCCAATACTATGGGGAGTCCATGCATTAATTAAAAACATGTCTCCGGGATTTGGTACAAAATTAACTGCATCACTAGCATAAGTTGCATTAGTTATATTGGCTTCTGGTAAATTAATTTGTTTTTTGCTAGGTCTAGGATCGTGAAACACGACTCTAGAGGAATCTTTTGGTACATCTAAAAAATAAAACCCTACAAGCTGTGCACCAAATCCATGTATATGTTCTTCATGTGCACTATGTTGAAAATGTTCCTGTACCCACATGCTACTAAAATATACTCTTTTATTGTTCATGTCATAGCCCTGATCACGCAATGTATTGAATGAAATATCAGCAATATATTGTGCTAGTAGTCCAATTTCCGGCTCTGTTGAAATATCATGTGTTTGATATAAGGGAAAAATGGGATTCATTTTGGGGTTTTCTTTTTTGAATTTAGTCAATGCTTTGTTTGCGCATTTTCTAGCATCATTTAAAAAACTTGGCATTTCCACTTTATATACAGATGTTACAAAGTAATCAAATCTATTTCCAACTAATTCAATAGGATCAGGGGTATTACTAGATTCAACTATTTCTGGGGTATTGTCTACAATTACAGGATTTTTTGTGGATTTTTTCATATATCTATTTATTTTGACCTACTGTGCCCAAAAAAAGATAAATATGTGTATAGTTACTATTTAAATATGAAATCAAGAATTAATAACGGTATTATTGGTGTCACCATTAGTTCGATAAATCCGGGCGGTGTTTATAGTGAAGATACTCAATACCTAGCAGAATTATCAGGAACATGGCCTAATGTTGCATCAGTTGCAACACCTACCATAGTTTCTATTGTATATGCAAATTCAACAACATCTGCAAACCCTGCAGGTGGTGAAACTATAACATTAAATGGATATAACTTTTTAAGTACTAGTACAATAACAGTAAATGGTGTAAGTGTAACAAAAACTTATGTAAGTGCAAATCAACTGACATTTGTGACAAATTCAATGGTTAGTGAAGGTAACTATGTATTGGTTGTAAACAATCCCTCTACTTCATTATCAACAACATCTACAATCTCATTTACCAAACCACCAATCTTTACAACACCTGCAGGAAGCTTAGGTACATTCACACCCGGGGCAACAGTATCAATTCCCATTAGTGTGTATGTTAGTCCAACAGAAACAGCAACAGTTACATTTGCATCCGGTACATTACCGAGTGGTATGTCATTTAATACCTATACCAATCTTATAACAGGAACCGCGCCCATATTAACATCTGTTACTTCACCCGTGGTATATACCTTTGCATTGACAGTAACCAACACTTATAACCAAACTACAACGCAAACATTTACTATATCTATAATAGCTGCTTATCAGGCAGCGGCTCTTTCAGGTGGTACTTCATCTAGTGACAGTAACTATAATTATATGACTTTTACTAGTAGTGGAACACTTAGTGTAACGCAATCATATATAGGCGTAAATTTTAAATACATACTTATAGGTCAGGGTGGTTCAGGTGGCGGAGGTGCAGATTGTTATCATAACGATTTTGCAGGTGGCGGTGGTGCTGGTGGAGTAGTAGTAAGATCATGCCAAACGTTAACAGGTAGTTATACTGTTACAATATCTGGTAACACAACTGCATTTGGATTAACTGCATTGCAAGGTGGTCAAGGTGGCTCTGCAGGTAGTACGGGTAATTCAGGTGGTTCAGGTGGCGGTGGCGGTGGATACACCGGCGGTACTGCCTCGGGTGGTTGTGCTTTGCAACCAAGCAGCTCGTCAGGTGGATATGGTACCCCAGGTGGATATGGTGGAGGTGGTCATGGCGGTGGCGCTCTTGCTACATCAGGTACAGGCTATACGTGGATAGATGGTAAAGTATATGCTCAAGGTGGTGCTGGTGGGGGTAGAGGAGGTGTTGCAACCACGCCCAGTGGTTACGGTTCAGGTGGCGGAGGAGGAAGATGTGGTAATGGTTATGCAGGCGCCGCAGGAAATCCAGGTGCATTGATTGTAGCTTGGCCATTGACAACTGGCGTTTCGCCACCAAGCTCTGGCACTATCATTTGGATTAACCCAACCAATAACTCAAGCTTCACTTATTATCAATATTTTGCAATTACTAATGTACAATTGAATGCGTATACTTATTATGGTGATACTCAGACATATACTGCAAGTGGATTACCTACAGGATTATCATTGTCATCATCCGGGTTATTATCCGGTACTCCTACAGTACCGGGTACATATACAACTACATTTACTGTTACATCAAATTATAATAGTGTAGCAAGTTCTATTACAGTTATATATACAATTATTGCAGAATTTGTATGGGTTACACCAACTAGTGGCTCTACTATATCAAACTTTGCACAGGCTGTATCTACTAACACATATACATTATCTGGTACTCCAGCTCAATTAGGTGATGCTGCATACACTTATAGTTCTAGTAATTTACCTGCAGGACTACGTATTTCTGGTAATCAAATTGTAGGTACACCTACAAATCATGGGACAACAAATAATGTAGTAATAACTGCTACATCAACTCTTACATCAGGTACAACTAGTGTTACTTTTAATATGGCAGTGGCTAATTCCCCAGTCGTTAGTGCAACAGGCGGATGTGTATCCACATGCGGAAATTACAAAATTCATACATTTACTTCGGGTGGAACTTTCTCTGTAGGGCTTGGTGGTACAGTTCAATATGTGCTTGTTGGTGGAGGTGGCAATGGAGCCGGTGGATCAGGAAACGGTAACTGTAATGGTGGCGGAGGTGGAGCCGGCGGATACCTTGCAGGATGTTTTACTGTAAATTGTAGTCAAACATATACTATTGGAATTGGTGCAGGTGGCGGTGGCGTTGGTTCCAATACTACTGCTTTTTGTTTAACCGCATATGGCGGCGGTGCAGGTGGTGGTACAGCCGGTAATGGCGCCAGTGGTGGAGGAGGTGGCTCCGGATACAC
>Ga0208499_1000161_pt1 | contig 28111 bp, 24 predicted proteins | sample CryBogCBE07Jul09_FD_185504 | JGI IMG/M metagenome (GOLD analysis project Ga0208499, IMG submission 185504) | Freshwater microbial communities from Crystal Bog, Wisconsin, USA - CBE07Jul09 (SPAdes) (version 2) | ecosystem: Environmental > Aquatic > Freshwater > Lake | place: Crystal Bog... | reverse complement strand
ATATGCTGTATTCCAGTATAACCCGTTGGCTCCTAAATCGTAGAGTAAAGTTGTGTTAGGAATTAAATTGCTATTAATTCTAGCAATTACATTTAGCAAATTAGTACTATCTGCACCAATTGTAGTAGTACCACTAATAGTAGTAGTGCCATTTATAGTTAAATTACCGCTTGATGTAAAATCAGTTGTGGTAATTCCGGTGGCACTTACATTAGTAACATACAAGTTTTTCCAAGCATTTGAGCTAGAACCTAAGTTGTAATAGTTATTTGTGCTAGGTATAATATCGCTGTTTACTTCGGCATCAAATGTAACGGTGTCGCTAGTTTGATTACCCAGCTGAATATTACCGTCGGCTGTGATTACGCCAGTTGCGTGTAAGTTTCCGTTGATTAATACGTTTCGATTTGCAGATACAGTACCAACAACTAGTTGGCCAGTGCCGCTTGGATTTATGTTTATATCTGTATTTGTACCAGTGGAACTTATGTTATTTGTTCCAATAGTCAACTGTCCAACACTGATTAACCCTTGATAAACTACAGCGTTTGATCCGCTTGGGGTTAGATTAATTGTTGAATTATCACTGGCAATAGTGTTGCCGCTGACAGTAAACATACTGCCAGGTTGGCCAATTTGTGTTTGATTTGTTACATATAGATTGGTAGTACGGGTGGTTCCAGTTACATGGAGGTCGCTAGCGGGTGTGGCATTATTAATACCTACGCGGCTGTTTGTAACATCCAAGTAAAGAAGGCTCGTCTCGAAGGCCAAGTCTACGCCATTGCGTAGGAGGTTGTCCTTTAAGAGCGGACCCGAAATTCGACCAACAGCCATTTACGCTCCCGTATACCCCGTGTTTCACGGTTAACCACTTTTTCAGCTGGACGCTCTTAGCGGGTTTACCACTGTTGAATATCGTAAAACCTTGGTCAGATTTTACAGTAATAGTATTTATCGGTTTTGGTTATAACCCCAGGATAAGGGCCCAAGTATAGGAGACGTCACTCACTTCTTCTTTGGTAAGTTTGGCTGAAGCTCCGTTCCATTGTACCCACTGTGTGCCATTCCAAAGCTCTGGAACTTGTGAGCTTGAGTTATATCTAGTTGTACCTAATTCAGGAGTTGCTGGTCTATTATTGATACTTCCAATAGGTAGTATAAATCCGTTCGAACCTGTAAATCTTACATGTCCGTAATCTGTACTATAAAATGTTAGAGGATTGTTTATAACGTTTATTGTGTTACCATTAACTTTTATATTTGTATTGACAAAATTAACTTGACTGGTTGGATTTAAGAATAAATCTGTAGATAAATTTGTATTATCGATATTATTTGAGTTAATTTGTATAGTGTCAGCTAGCAAAGTATTATTAAACAGTTTAGTTGAATCTATAGTAGTCGTTAGTATATTATTTGCTGTGAAATTTAGGGTTTCAGCCGAGCTATTAGCAACGGCAGATGTTAGATGATTCTGGCTTACTAGTCCTATGAAATTTACGTAACCAGTTTCACTAAAACCTTCGTAGTTATTCCAAATATCATTATAACGAATTTCTCCGTTAGATATCATAGATCTTACTTGATCGTCCCCTATAGGTAAAACTAAACTTGTATAAGAGTTTGTATAAACATTACCTGTTCCGGTAGGAGTTAAGTAAATACTTTTTTGTGAAATACTAGTATTAAAGAACTCGGTTGTAAGTATAATTCCATCTTGAGTTACAATTAACTGAGCATCTTGGGTTATCAATTGTTCAGAAGTACTGGTCCATGTATTTCTAATATTGTTATTAGTAATAGTTAATTTTTCAATATTAGTAGACCCAGTGCCAGCTGCTAAAAATGATATATCACTATTCGATGCTATACTTTGTATGGTATTTCCGCTGATTTGGAAATTACCTATATTGATATAAGATCCAGTTGTTGGAAATATAAAATTATTAGAAACTAGAGTACCAGTTATATTAGTATTACCGTACTGAGAATAATCTCCAGTTTGTGCTATTGTACCAGTGTTTACTAGGCTTTGTAAATTAGTAGTTCCAGTTACTGATAAATTTTGTACAAGATTAATATCTTTTCCAACTTGTGCGCTACTGGGTATAGCAATCTTACCAGTACCAGTTGTTAACAAAGTTATATCAGCGTTAGCTGATGTGTTTGTTATTGTACTTCCACGGAAATCAAAATTACCTACATCTAAGTAAGTATTTGCACCAGAAATTGTAATATTGCCAGATGCTGTAAGTAAACCACTGATAGTAGTACTACCAGTCTGGTTAAAATTACCAGTCTGTGTAATTGCTTTAGAGGTTGTATTGCCTAGTGTTGTATTAACATTTACTAGCAAATTTCCGTTAATAATTGCATTCTGATCAAGCTGTAAGCTAGACTGATAAACTCTTACCAACCCAGATCCATTTGCAACTAATACTAGGTTACTATCAGTATTAGTAGTTGCTATAGAGTTATTGGTAATTACAGTATTACCTCTAACTATTATTTTGTTTACAAATAAATTATTCCAATATAAACTACTTGATCCTAAATTATAAACTCCGTTAGCACTAGGAATTAAACTACTATCAAAAGTAGATCGAATTCTTACTGTATCAGAACTAGACGAACCTACTGTAAAATTATTATTGTATGTGTTAGTGCCCGTAGCTGTAAAAGTACTAGTCACATCTAAAGTAGATGTTAGTATAGTACTAACTGTGATCTTTCCATAGTATGTTTTCCATACCAATGTCGATGATCCTAAACTATCTGTATTTGTTATACTAGGTAGTATATCACTATTGACTTCTGCTTTAAAATTAATAGTATCAGTTGGCGCATTACCAAAAGTTATGTTACCATCAAATGTTACATTGCCAGTGGCATGTAGATCACCATTTACTAATGTGTTAGAATTGACTACTATCTGTCCAGTAGGAGTTAAATTTAAATCTCCGCTAGCGGTATAATTGGTAATGCTGTTACCGCTAAAATAAACATCTGTAGCTTTTAAATTTGGAACTACAATCGTAGGGTTAGAAGACTGATTAGGACTAATAACTATTGGTCCAGTTACGTTTTGTACGTTATTGGTTGTAAACTCGAGGTTAGCTAAAAAAGCGTTGTTGTCTACAATTAACCAGTCAGTACTAGTTAAACCAGTGCTTGTACCGCTTGTATTAGTAAAAGTTGAGACATCTAAGTCGTACGCAGGGCCGCTATTGTTAATGCCAACATAATTGTTTGTGACATTAAAATATAATAAAGTATTTTCAAAGGCAAGATCAACGCCGTTACGTTTGAGATTTTCTGCTAGTAACGGGCCGCTTATTCTACCAAGTTCTCGCCCCATGGTCAGCTCCTAGCTTAACTGTCAAAGCCGTGCAATATTACTATTGGTGTGCTTAGTCCCGGTGTAGCAGATGTAAATTTGATATAGTACTTAGAGGCATTTGCACCTTGATTAAACGGTGCTACACCAATTGTTGTTCCTGTTTGAATCAGATAGTTTGTTGACCAAGTTTGATACACGTTACCAACAATAACCACTAAGTTATCACCGGTCCATGTAGCATTATCTTGTACACTACCGCCAGTATACATTGGAGGTTGAGGGTTCAATGGACCATATACTGTACTGGACCCATCTCCTGTATAAGTTTCTCTTGTAACAACAACAGGTTCTTTGAAACGTAAACTACGCCATGTTCCTGCTTGATAAATTTCAACTTGACCGCCATTTAAATCTGTACAATAACGAATCATTCCGTTTAATGGTGAGCTTGGACGTTGTGCAACGGTTCCTGTTGGTAATATTAAATTATTTGTCACACCCATAACAATATTAGCTGTTGATCCAAACACAGCATTAGAACTACTAGACGTTATAGCCGCGTTGGTAGGATCTACAAAAAATTGTGGATCGTTAGCAATTCTGCGATTAATTGTTTGTCTTTTTAAGTATCTCATTATACCGCCAATGTACTTACAACTATGCTTACACCTGTGCCTGAATATGCTACACTGGCGATTGCATCTAGTTGATCTCCGTTGCCTAATACTAATTTTTCTTGATCAAAACTTACAGTTTCTCCAGGAGGAATCGGTAGTGCTGAAACTATAGTTGTTTCTGGATTTCCGTATGGATTCTTTCCGCTTGGAACAGCATAAAGTGTCAAATTGATAGTTGTAGAACTATGATTGTTACAAGCTATAATACTAGTAATAGCGTTATTACCAGAACTAGAATACACTACGGTTCCGTTAGGACTTCCACTTGTAACTGCGGTTGCTGTAATTTGAGTTGCGCTTAATGCCATGTTCTATTCCTTATAGTAAAATACTTAGAAGTACTGCTCGGTTCTTACTGATTAATTCGTCTGTTGTCAGTGTATTTTTAAAATACAAACCTGTCTTTCCTGGTGTACCAACACCAGTTCCAGGGTCTCCTGAATATATTAAACTTGCTCCAGAAACACTGCTTGCTGGAACTGAATGATTGTCTAATTGTATTACACCGTTTACTTCAACTGTAGTATTATTTGATGTTAAAATTAAATTATCATTAGTAGATACTACATGTTTAGGATTGCCTGAACCAATAGTTGTAATAGTATTTGGAGTTGTATTTCCAGCTACTTGTACGTTATAAGTTAATAATTGTCCACCTAGATATAATCCGCTAGATGTCATGGTAGACGAAGTTCCACCTACAGTAAATGTTAATAAATTAGTTGTTGCATTTATTAAACTAGTTGTTCCACTTGTAGTATCTTGTATGCTATGTACAATAGCTTGTCCTTGTCCGCTGCCCGGTGAATATGTACTAGCCACATAAAGTTGCAAGTATTGAACGTTTGGAATTGTATCGTAATCTGTGTTTTGAATTCTACTGGCATAACTGGCGCCTGCACTAACATCGTAGTGTGTTACACGTAATACACCATCGCCGCCGCCTAAATCAACTTGTAAATCTCCGCCATTTGATGGCTGAATTTTGCTTACTTTAATACCTTCTGCTACGGCAGATGATGTGCCGTCTGTAACATTATAAGCAACCCATGCACCATTTGATGTTGCAGCTGATTTGTTATCATACCAGTTAACATTATGATCGTCCCAAACCCAACGTGCATTGTTGTTTAAAGTGCCACGGTCAACTTCAATACCAGATTGATATGCAGGTGATAATAAACTATTAACACCTGCACTGGTTTCGCCTTTGTTTAGAGTAATAATACTATCTTTGATAGTTGTGTTTTGACTTTCTACAGTGGTTGTAGAACCTTTAACGTCAAGATTACCAGTAATAACAACTCGGCCTTGCAACGCTCCTGTATCTAAAAAGATAGTAGGAGTTGTATCGCTAGGTGAAACAGCTTGTACTTGTATTCTGTAATCACCGTTACTGACTTTAAGTATTCTTGACATCTTAGTCCTTAACTATTAAGCGTTTTCAATCTTCACGTAACCTGCACTAGCGTTTGCTTGTCCTGGGAAGAATTTCCAAGGAACTGCTGTGCCTGCAGCAAATATTGAACCAGCAGACTTGTTTAAACGAGCACAAGCAACTGGATAAACTACTGCCTTGCGAGCTGTTAATTTCTTAACAAGATATGAATTGCCGCTTGCATCAAATGCCCAGATATTCATTTCTGCGCCTTCATTACCAGTAAATGTTCCGCTTACTAAACCAGTTTCTTTTAGTTTACCAGTGTGTGCGCCTGTGCGTGTATACTCGCCATTTTTGTTTATACGATAACGATCTGTTGACACTTGACGAACGATATCAACTTCTGCTGGCGCACCGCTTAACCAAGCATAAGCAATAATAGCTGGCTCACGATCACCAACGCTACCTGCAGCCTGTGTTGGATCTGGTTGTGTTAGTACAATACTGATTGTTGGAGGAGTACCTGTAGCACCGTTTGCTAATGTAATAGTAAACACTTGTTCTTCTGTATAACCAGAACCCACATTGTTAATATTGGCTGTGGCTAATTTTGTATGAATATCAACAGTAAAAGAAGTAGCAGCCCCTGTACCAGTTAATTGAGTAATACTAACTGTTGTTGTATCAAGTGGAATGTTACCAGTGCTACCGGCATTAGTAACTGTAAACAAAGCATTTGCTCCGCTTAGGTCGCCAACAGTGATTATTGATCCTGGGAATATTGAGCTTGTATAAGTATCGCCAGTTACCAATCCTGTTTTTCCAGCATTAGTTGTTACTGTGTCAATACAATAAGTCACTGACCAAGTTGCTTGGATACCATCAGCAATTTGTGGAGCTGGTACTGCCAAACCTAGTACAGGCACATTTGGACTTACGTTGTTTGATAACCATGAACCACGGTTTGTAATGTTGAAACTGGAGATGCTCTTACCACCAATTTCTGCGCTGGTATTAGACAAAGTAGCACCTGATGCGAATGTTCCATCAGATCCGACGTTACGATTACCAAAATATTTCTTATTTAGAGGACGTCCCATTTTATTTTCTCCTTATGAAAACACGGCGTTCTAGGCCGTACGCGGTTGGATTTCCGCATAAAATCCACCCTATGTGGATCGTACTATGTATTTATGCGTAGGTGATTCTTAAAGCTACTTGGTCAACATAAGCTAAGTCTCTATGAGGAATTATCGGATTACTTTGAAAACTAATAACAATTCCAAACGTTGAACTAGATATTTCTGTGCTAGTCCAAGTATCGCCCCATAAATCTGTACTACTACCGTATACATTGAAATCACCGACTGGGTGTAGCGGAGTAGTAAAATCTCCAGTATTCATATCTGTTTGAACAGAATTAATTTCGCTTGCGCGATTTTCCCCTGCAAGTGTCAAACCGTCTTTAGTTAATTGAATTATTAAGTCTTGTATACGTCCGGCACGTTGTATGTTTAATTGAAATTCTATGCCTAATATTGCAGAATTAACATTGGGAATATTAAAACCAGTACACCATAATGCATTAGTTTTACTACGAAATTTTTCCATCCATAATCCGCTAATACAATATAAAGGTTGTTGCGATACAGCATAGCTATCTTTACTAATAACTAGTTCGCTGTGTGTCCAAGGAATACTAGGACGTCCAGTAGCTTCTTCAACAGAACTTATTTGTTGTATACTAGTCGGAGAATAAAATATAGTTGTAGGCATCATATATTTACCCAAACAAAAAGGACCCGAAGGTCCTTTTTATTTTTACTAATAAACTGTTTAGGTTTGAATTAGCTGAACTTGACGTTACCGTTAGTAATAGCAACTAGACCTAGATAGTCAGCTGCGTTACCTAGAGAAGAAGCTGTATTTGACAACTCAACATAACCATAACGTGTCATGAATGATACGACTGGTTCAAATGTTGATGGATCCAATACAACACCACTGCTCATCAATGGAATATATGGGCAATAGAAAGCAGGAGCATCGCTCTCGCTTGAGCCTTTGTATCCAATTAGAACTGGAGCATTGTCATATGAATAGCTGTTAACATAAATCTTCATAGCACCGTTCAATGTACCAACGAATTTTGTATTTGTTGGAGCTTCGAATGTACCTTCTGTTGTACGTGCAAATGCTGAAGTTGTAGCAGACTGAAGGATAGTCAATGTGAATGGACTAACAACAGCGTAGTTACCAGCACCACGACGTGTACGTTGAGCGATCAAGTTGCTTACGCGATTGATCTGAACAGCTAAAGCGGCATGCTCATCACCAACGAATGTAGCTGTACCGCTAACGGCAGCTTGGTCATAAGTTTGTGTAGCTGTACCAGCTAATGAAGTCAACGAAGCGATAATTTCTTGGTCGATTTCAGCTGTGATTTCTTGAGCTAAAGCAGCCATAACTTCAGCTTCAACGTCGATACCTTGTTGAGCTTGAGCGTCTTGAGCAGCTTCAAATGTCCAGCGAGCAGACAATTTACGTGTCTTAGCTTCAACTGTTTGTTTCAAGATTTGAATGCTCATTCTGTTACCAGCTTGACCTTCTAAAGAAGCTGTAGTAGCTGCTTTAGCAACTGCGTCTTGTTGGTTACCAGAGTAAGCAGCCGCAATCTTGAATGGGCTTAGTGCCTCTTCACCAGCTAGTACATTAGCACCGCTTGATGAGTCTGCATAACGCACACGCAATGTGTGAATTTGGCCGACTGGGCCAGTCATTGGTTGTACACCAACCAACTCGTTAGCGATAACGGTTGGCATAACACGACGGATTACTGGAAGAATCACGCGGTTTAAAGTTGCAACGTTGCCAGCAGAAGTAGCACCAGCAGTTGGAGATTCCATCAAATACTTGCGAGTATTCTCAAGGGTCACACCCATTACTGATTTTTTAGTGCCTTGTAAGCCTTCTAATAGGGCTTCTTTTGTTTCTGCCCAACGTCCATTAAGTAGTTCTGACATTTAAATTCTCCTTAAATTTTTAGTCCTGCGAGCTTTCTGATATCGATAATATTCGAATCCATCTCGCTGCTACGTGGGTTGTTGGAAATTTTATTTCCGGTTATTTCTTTAGCCTCTACTAGTGCCTGTTTCTTCTGCGGAGCTTTGCCAGCTATTACGGCTGGAAGATACTTGTCAAAACTTTCGTTCAACTTAGTAGTCTTTACGCTCTCCATTAATTCGCTCATGATTTCACGTTGTTCACTGTTAAGTGGACTTAGTAATTGACTCATGATTTCTTTTCTTTCTTGACTCTCTTTAAGAGTACGGATTTCAGATTCTTTACTTTCTAGGATTTGTTCAGCTTTGACAACAGCTTGCGCTGCTTCCTTCATTGCCAAATCTTTCAAGTCTATGACCTTGAGTAATTTTGCTGTTTCCGATTTTTCATTTAGGTAGCTGGTCGAGTATTCAGCAGCAAAAGCTTCGAATAACTTACGACCAAAATCTGCACGACGAGCTGCTTCGATGTCTTCTTTCAGTGCATGGATTTCAGAATTTAAATTCTGAGTCACAACTGATTCAACCATCTTAGCAGCACGAGTTACAAACTCTTGTTTTACCTTCTTGATTTCATTGCGACCTTCACGAACTAGGCGTACCTTAGTTTCTGCTAGGTCTTGTTTGTCCTTGAAGAACTCTGTAATTTCTTGAGCTAGAGCCTCAACTACGAATTGTTCCAACTTTCCGAACTTGCTTGCCATTACAACTTGATCTTCGTGTAATTCACGGACTTCAGTAGCTAACTGACGTGTAACAAATTCCTTCATTACTTCAGCTGTCTTCTTCTTTTCCTTGGCTAGCTTAACTTTCATTTCAGCTAACTGACGACGGTCATCGGCAAACTCAACAATTTCAGAAGAAAGTTGCTCGCTGATCATGCGATCAACAGCTTCAATCATTGTGTTTTTGTCGTGTTCGTATTTTTGTGCGAATTCTTCGCGTAGTTGTTCAGCAACTTGTTCACGGGCTTCATTTATTTTTGAATCCCAAGCTGCTTGAATTGACTCTTGGATCTCTTCAGAAATCACATTGCTTTCAAATAACGATTTTAGCGCATCCAACATGTGATTCTCCTTGTTATTGGAGTTTGCTTATTATATTCAATAAGCTCTCTTTGAGATATTTCTGTGCTTTAGGATCGCCCTTCACCTCTTGCGCTATACGCAAGGCATTGAATCCACCGCGATTATTCATCAAGTGTTCATAAATTGGTGTAGGATACGCTCCAGGAGCACTAGGTTGAGCTACCATATCTACTGTGATAATCTCAAAATCCGATACTTCACCGGAACCGTTATCACTAACGTTCCCGGATCCGCGACTTGAAACACCTAACTTGACTCCGCTTTCCAGCATTGTCTTGATTAGTTGTCCCATTGGTGTTGGAAGTATTTTCAACTTCCCGTAACCGTTAGGACCGTCCATCCACATATTAACTATCATGTGACTCACACGGTCCAGGTTAATTTTTAGATCATCTGGATGATCCACTTCTCCGAGAACTGAATAACCGTTCTGAATCTGATCGTTAAGGGTCTTAACAGCCTTGCCAATCTCATTAACAGGGTAAACACGCTGGTTAGCGTTACGTATACCGCCCTGGATGCAAATCCCAGACATGTATAAGTTTTTCCCATCTTTGTCATCAGATTCAACGATCATTTTTGCTTCGTTGAAACTGAGATTCTCTCGGAGGTATAACATATTTTTCAATGTCTTTATCTATTAACGAATCTTTCCGCCGATAAGACTTTTCTTATCAACGTTACTTTCGCCTTTGCCTTTCTTCTCAGCACCATGACCTGGTTCTGTTTTCTTAAAAGCAGTTTTACCAGCATTGGCTTTTGGGCTGTTCATAACATCACCAATCAATGGTTTTGTTGTTGGAGCTGCCAAGCCACCTTGTGTGCCGCCTTTTTCTGTTGAAAAACTTTGTGCAATGTTCTTTGCAGAACCGCCCATGTCGTTTCTCATGTTGTCAATAGTTGACTTGGTGTTTTGACCGTTGTCACCATGGCTAACAGATACTTTCTTGTAGTATTCCATCATTGGCATACCTTCGTCTTCCATGCCGCCTTCAATGTCATGCATTGGCATGCCAGCACCGTGGATTCCTGGCTCGTTTTCTTCTTCGTGTTCTTCGCCTTTTAGCAACATTTCAAATTCTGCTTTTAGGTCTTCCAATGCATCTTCTAGATCCATTACGCGATCTTCCATGTCTTCGCCGCCTTCTTCATCGCCGCCGAATTCATCTGCATCATCTTCTTCACTGTCATCTTCACCGCCGAATTCATCTTCTTCGCTGTCGTCAGACTCTTCTTCGGCACCTTCTTCTTCGGCACCTTCTTCTTCCATGTCTTCTTCCATGCCTTCTTCTTCGGCACCTTCTTCTTCCATACTTTCAGCTTGATGGTGGCCGCCAGCGGCACGATTAGCTTCTTCTGGGCTGAAATCTTCAGCTAATAATTCTTCGTAAATTTCACGTGATTTTCCAACAACGATGTTGTGAAAAATTTCTTTAGCTGCATCGTGGTCTTCGTTAATTAAGGCCTCAAGCATTGCTTCAAATTGAGCGCGATCAGTCATGTTTGTTCTCCTGTGATTGTATATAGTATTACAAGGCTGTGTATTATTTACACTAATATTACGAAACTAGTGTAATATAGGCCAAAAACGGCCTGTTTTGGCCGTTTTTTATTTATCCGGCTGGTGCTGCTGGCGGTGTGGCATACATTGAATGTATAAAGTCCAGTTCGCTTTCCTGTTCAAGTATATGAGCTTCAGTGCTTTTCCTCAGCTCACTAATTTGTCTCAGTGTGAGTCTAGTTTTACGTGTATCGCTTCTGTGCAATTGGCTGTTGTCTCGACGAGGCTCATATCGCAAATCATTGGCAATATGTCGAGTATCGGCATCAATATAAAACAATTCTCTAAGTATCATATGGTATTTATGCGGCAGGTGCTGGAGCGCCGCCTGGTGTTGCTGGAGTTGCTGTAGGTGAACCGCCAGCTTCACCTTCGTCTGGAGTCATATCTTCTGGTGCTGTCATGTCGCCTGCACTGTCTAGATCGCCACCAATACCGGCAGCACTTAATCCTGCACTACGCAATTCGCCTGCGGCATCAGTAGTTGTAGGTTCACCTTTGCCATTTTCTTCTGCCCATGCACGTTCGTTTTCTGCTACTTCTTCGTCTGTTAGACCTAAGAAACGTTTGAGAGCAAAACGTTTTGACACAAAAGGAATAGCTTGAATTGTATTAAATGTATTAATACGTTCAGCATCAATACTAGCTTGCTTGCTGCTGGCAAAGTTTAATGGCGGATTAAAGTTTAATTCAAACAAGTTAGGGTCAATGTTGACGCCTTTACTGTTCAAATATAGCTTGAATTCTTCGTCAAATACGCTGGTCAACAGTGCTTGCAACCGTTCGCAATACTTGTTAAAACGCAGTTCTTGAATGTATGCAGTACCTACACGGCCGTCATTGAAATTGCTTTGACTGTCATCTTGACCTGTTGGCAAATAGCTACTTGGTATACGTAATCCGCGGAATAGCTTGTTAGTAAAGTACTTTAAATCATCAATTTCGCCAATATTCTTACCGCCTTCTAGCATTGTGACGTCTGATCCTTTGCCGTCTGCTGTCTTAGGGAAGAAATAATCTTCGTTAATGCTTAGAGGGTTGTATGCAGAGTCTATGACGTTCTGTCCGCCTCCTGTTTGTGACGGAATACGGCGTTGATGTATTTCGTTTTTAACACGTTCTACGAATGCCATGGCCAAATGGCTGGGCATATTGCCCACATCAATGTGGAATACTCTGCGCTCTGGAGCACGTTGTATACGATAAATTAGAATGGCATCTTCTAATAATTCTTTTTGTTTGTAAACTTTGTAGATGTTTTCTAACAAACTATTGCCAAACGGATAGTTGTTATCAAGACCTTCTGACAAACTCAAATGCACAATATGTTCTGAATTAATTGCGTTTTCAGTGTGCTGTAGACCAAAACGATTGGTTGAACTTGATCCTTTGCCTCCGCCACCTGCTCCTGCTTGATTACTGCTTCCAGTAAATCCGCCAACTGGTTGTGGGCCGCCATTGGTATTTCTAGGATTGATATTAGGAGTGATCATAGTTGCTACTAAATTTTCAAAATTAGGAGCAATATCTTTTAACACAAACTGTTCTGGCTTTTTGCCTTCGCTTTCGTTAACAATAACTTTGATCAATTGGCTAGGATCTACATAATTCCATTTTTGATTTTCCGGATCTCTAATAAAGAAACTGTCGCCGTACTTGAATGTATTACGTACTATACGGAATATGCGTGTGTCAAACTTTTGTAGGCTATTCCACTGTTGTAAGTATTCGCTAAGAATCTTAATCTCAGCGTTAGTAGCACGTTGACGCCATTTGACACTGAATGGACTTTTTGAATCTTTTAATTTTTGTGTGCAAAATTCTGCAAGAATATCCAAAGCTGCATTGACTTCAGGATCTGAATCCATTACTTCATATTGTTGATAACGCTCAATACGATTTGGACTACCACTGTAAACATCTGGTAGATAACTGCTGTAATTACTTCTTGCCGGGCCTGGTCTGTTGCCGTTATTAAGCCCGCTAATTGTGCTTAACTGACTGCTTTGAGCTACAGGGCTAAAATACTTTTTCCAACTCATAGATTATCCTTATCTTACGCCTGTAGCTTTTTGTGTGGCTTTAGCTGTTTTAGCATTAGCATCGGCTGATTTCTCACTGTGATTAATTAGTTGCACCATATGTTTATTTAACAGTACTAGCTGGTCATTGAGATCTTTTAAGGTTGCATCATGCGTTTTAGCACTGGCTTTTTTTTGGTCGCCTTCATTAAGTTCGGCTGGGTTACGTTTTTTTGCTTCTGCTTCTTTTTTACTATCTGCATCTGATTTTTTAGGTGTAGCTTCCGAAGTCTTTTTAGCTTCAGCGGCTTTAGCTTCGGCTATTTTTGCTTTTTGAGCGTCGGCTGCTTTTTGATCTACAATCTTAGGAGCAAACATACTTCCTAAAGCACCGGTACTAGCACTACGCTTGGCCAAATCTTCTTTTGAATATAGTGTTTCAATTGGTTTTATTTCTGGTCTGCCGTTATCTTTCTCATTTAATGGTGTACCTCCGCCTGAATAAATTTGCTTCATTGCTTCTTCTTTGCTGAGCGGGTTGACGGTTGGCATATCCAGCATACCACCTAATGACTTGGACATTGTAGATTTAGCTTCGTCTAATTTGCTCATGGCGTCTTTGCCAGCCACACTATTCGGATCAACTTCTTTTCCGTCAACAGTCAATTTGCCGCCGCTGGCCATCATTTGACTCATGTCGGGTAACATGCCTCCCATGGCTTCTTTCATCTTGGCTTGTGCTTCTTGTATCTTGCCCATGGCTTCTTTGCCTTCTGGACTATTAGGATCAACAGCTTTGCCGTTTATAGTTAATGTTTCTTTTACGTTTGCTGTAGCTTTGCTGACAGCTTCTTTTTGTATAGCTTCTTGTTCCTTTGCACTAATACCAGATATTTCGCTTGCTTGTTTATTAGCTTCAACAGATATTTCGCTTGCTTGTTTATCAGATTCAACAACTTTTTGTTTGTTTTCAATTTCAGCTTGTGCTTTGATTGCATCAATATTCTTTAAAGTTTCTAATCTATTTGTTTCATTATCAAGGTGTTTTTTGTCGGTTGCTGCTTTTTGCTCGGCGCGTTCTATTCTGCCTTTTTCTAAATTGGTTAATTCCCTACCCTCTGCTGCGGCTTTGGCAGTTATGTCAGACTTCAGTGTTGCTGCGGCTTTTTCAGATGCTAAAGATGTTTCAGTTGCACTGGCTACTATCTTGTTTGCTCCTGAAATTTTATCAGCAACACTCATATGAGAATTTTCTACTTCAAACAACACATTTTTTTGAGCTTCAGTGAGTGTTTTGGTTTTTTCATCTTCATGGGCTTTTACAGATTCTACTTGTTTTATTCCTAAATCTTCAGCAATCTTAACTGCTTCTTCGCTAGCCTTGACTGTTTTTTGTTTATTTTCAGTTTCTAGTTTAGCTTTATATTCGTCTAAATTGCTTAAAACTTTAACAGTATCTTGTTCTCTGGCAAGATTTTTTTCAGCACGAGCTTTTTGTTGTTCAGCTTCTTTTAAATCTAATTCTTCAACGCTGGTTAACTGTCTCTTAGCTCCTATAGCTTTGAGCTGATCAATTTTATCTTGTTGCTCAGCAACGTCGCTTGACCAAGATTTAATTTGATTTTGTGCACCAGCAATAGCTCCTTTGATTTCTTCGGCTGTTGCTTCAGGATCACTATAATCTTTTGTAATTTCTTTTTCGCGAGCTGACATTGGTGCTGGTCCAGCGGCTGTTGCACTAGGTACTGAGCTTATATTCTCTGCAACTTCAGCTGGTGACGGTGCTTTACTGCCTTCACTTAATTGCTTGCCCATGCCTTTAGTAGCTTCAGGTGTTAGCACAGTTTCACCTTTGTGAATTTTTACAATGGCATCTTCAGGTTCAACTGGGCTTCCGGTTTTTGCCAATGTTCCGCCATCTCTACTTGATTTGTAAGGTGCAACACGCCCTGTCTCATCTTTATCTTTGTCTGGAATTGCTTGTGTGGCTTTAGATCCTGGTATCTGATTATTAATACTGTCAACAGCTCCTTTCGCAATTTTTTGTTGATCTGTAGTGGCTTCTTGGGTACTCTGTGCCTTGCCTGTATAACCCACAGCATTGGTAAAAACTTCATAAATTTTTGTACCGGGTTTGATACCGTCATTCAACAATTTGAAATTGTTGGCAAGTCCAGCGGCCTGAGTGGCAGCATTTTCGTTGGCCTTGTTCAACAGTCTTGCGCTGTTTTGTCCAGGATCATCTTTACCTTTTTCATCTTTACCTTGACGCAAATTTGCAGCATCTTCTTTATTTTTCTTTAAAGCAGCAACATATGCATCATTTTCACTCATGCCTTTAGCACGGAATTCTGCAGCTGCTTTTTGAACGTTTTCCATGCCTTGATTGGCATCTAACATTTTCTTACTTTGGTCTCCAATTGCACCGCTTGAATAAACAGCTTGTGATGAAAATTCTTTGCTGGCCATTCTTGCGGCCACGTGTGCTTGTGCCACTTCCAAAGCAGCATCTGCCGCTGCTTTTTCTGCTGGACTTCTTGCGGCCATTTGTTGTTTTAATGCCGCTTCATATTCTCTACCTGCATCTCCTAGTGCAGCCATTTGCGCTTGTCCGGCTTTACTTAACTTACCCGATGCTAGTTCGCTGGTCAATTGTACCATAGGCTGACCAAACATCTCCATTGCTTTTTTAGATTTTTGATAGCCTTCGATTTGTTCTTTTTGCATTAAGTTTTCTAACGCACGAATTTCTGGACGTTTTTCGTCTGCAGCTAATTCTTTAGCCATTTGTTCACGACTAACACCAGTTAATCTAGCTGTTTCGTCTAATTGCACGGCTAACTGTTGTGCTGAAACAGCAGCTTCAGCCGATGACATATTAGATTTACGATTTTGAATGGCACTTAAAGCTGTTACGGATGCTAGCTCTTCAGTACTCATGCCTAAGTCTTGCAACTGAGTGCCTATAGGGCTTTGTCTTACATCGCTAGCTAATTTACTAAATGCTTCTGCACCTTTTTGTGCATTTGCTCCAAGTCCTACAGATTGCACTCCAGTGTTGTGTACAATATCTGCAAATTGTTTTGTAGTAACGCCGGCATCACCGGCCATTTTCACAAACAAACCGATGTTATTGCCACCTATGCCCATTTCTTTGGAGGCGGCGTCCATTTGTGTTTTCCAATCTAGAATAGATCCTACAGTTTGCTGTGCTACTCCAGCTAGAGGTCCAAGATGAACCGAACTTAATGCTGTTTTAAATCCCAATAGTGCTTCTGATGCAGGATTGGCTCCTTCGGTCAGTCGTTTAAAACCTAAATACAGTGGTATGGCTTCTTCACCAACTTTTTTCATGCCGTTCATAGCATTGTTGATAACACCAGAGTCGCCTGAAGGCTTTGGTGCTGCACCGCTGTTTCCACCACTGCTTTGGCCGCCACCTGCGCCCAACATGCCAGCTACAGCTTGAAAGCCTTCTTTGATTGCATTGATGATTTCTGGATCTGCCATAAATTTTTCCTGGAAAAAGTGCGTATATAAATACTAGATACAATATTTATCTGGAGATAAACATGGCAGTTAATCCTTTACAACAATTTTTTAGACAACCTAAAGTCTACATCAAATTACCCAGTCAGGCAGCTTATTCCGCACCTGGAAGTTTTCAAGGAGACCCTGCTAATGTACCAGTGTACGGCATGACTGGCATGGACGAAATTGTGCTCAAGACTCCAGATGCGCTGCTGAGTGGTGAAAGCACAGTGGCAGTTATCGAAAGCTGTGTGCCTTCTATCAAAGACGCTTGGGAAGTCAGCATCATGGATATTAACGTAATTTTTGCTGCGTTGCGTATTGCAACATTTGGTAACAATATGACAGTAACTCATACATGCAATAAATGCAAATCTGAAAACGAATATGAACTAGATCTAAGTAAAATCATTGAGTATTTCAGTAACTTGCAGTATGAAAGTAAAGTTGTTCTTAAAGATCTAGTGATCAAAATACAGCCTTTGAGCTATCGTCAAAGCACAGACTTTAACCTACGCAACTTCAGGCTACAACAAAAATTACGTCAAACAGACGAAATTGAAGATAGAACACGTCAACAAGAACTGATCAATGAATTGTTTAAAGAACTGGCAATTATTCAAAGTGACTTATACAAGGCTAGCGTAGAAAGTGTAGAAATAGCTAACAAAGTTGTAACTGAAAGTAGTTTTATTTACGAATGGCTCAACAACTGTGATAAAAACATTTATGATGCTATCAAAAATCATATTGAAGCAAACAGAAAATCTATGAATAATCCTCCCTATCATGTTAAATGTGACAATTGCGGAACTGAAGTTGATTTAACTGTAGAGTTGGATCAAAGCAATTTTTTCGAGATAGCCTGATTGGTTTGACTCCTCACGAGATTCAAGACAAACTAATTGGGCTAGAAAAAGAAACCAAACGATTTAAAGAAGATTTATTTAGAATTAGTTGGTACATGCGGGGTGGAGTTACGGTAAACGATCTTCTCACAGTTTATAGTGCAGAAGACCGCGAATTCATGTACACTATTATCAATGAAAATATTGAAGCCACTAAGACATCGCAAATGCCATTGCTTTAATCGTCGCCTTGCGTTTTTAATCTTAACTGATCTTTAGTTAAGTATGATGGGTCAACATGCCACCACACTGGTTTAGACAATATTTGCACAGGATTTTTAGGATTCTGAATAAAATTGTTATCAGGACCAGTTACCCAATCAGTAACATCCCAGTTGCGTATAGCGTTAGGGTTCTTATCATAGAATTGACGACCTTGCGCATCTTTTCCAGTTAATGGATCAATATGCCACGTACCTTGATATTGCCCGCCGGCGCCATCTGTCGATGTTGCATTAACAGCTGCTTGACCATTGTTAGTAGTTCCGTTAGGACTTGCGGCTGTATTGTCGCCAGGTTTAGGATCACTTGGGAACCAAGGATTGATAGCAGAACCTACAGCTTGAAACGCTTCGGCAATTCCAGGAACAGCAGATCCTAACCAAGTGCCAATTTGCACAGCTAGCCATTTGGCATTGTCATTTTCATTGATCCAGTCTCGTATCATGACATTGGTTGCACCGTTTACCGCAGAAGCAAACTTGGGAAACTTGCCGGCAATCCATTTGATGATACGTCCGCTGGCTGTTAAAGTAAATGTGTTGCCAACAAAATTAAATAGCTTTTTAATAATAGCAGGAGCTATGACCAATTCAGCCCATGTGGAAATCAAAATCATAGTTTCTTGATTAAGAGTTTCTTGATATTGTGCAGATGTCCATGAATTATCTTTTCTGTGCTCGCTGGCTGATTGCATGCGCGAAGCAAATTCGCTGTAGGCTTTGTAAAATTCATAGATGTTGGCCGCCGTCAAAGCTGCTTCGACAGCACCCATACTAGTGGCCCATTCAACAACTCCGCCAACTACTCCTACTCCAGCGGCTCCAGCGGCAACTTTGCCACCTGTACCGGCACCAACATTAGTGGCATTAGGACCATAATTGTTGGTTCTTAATCTTTTGTTGGCTGCTTTTTTGATTTGATCTTGAAAGCTAGGATCTTGCCATTTTTCATCAAGCAACACATCTTTTTCAGTTGCTAATGGCGGTTGTTTTTTCTTTCTAGCTCTAGCATTGATATAATCTATAGCCTGTTCTTTGGTCATTGTGGTGCCGTTTTTGTTGGCCACACGTTCAATTTCTTGTTGAATTCTTGCTTCGTCACTGGCTATATTGGCCACTTTATCAGCAATAATTTTTGAAGGAGTTACACCTTTAGCAACAGCTTGTTGAGCAACATCATTACTGGTTTTTTCTAAGAATGCTTTTAATGACAGTTTGGCCATACCAGCTTCGTCACGACCAAACCAGCCAGAAACTCGATCTGCAACTCCTCCAAAACTTATCTCAGCTAACTGACTAGATTCAGCGATTATTTCATATACTTTCATGGCATTTGTCCCTATGTGATATTTATCCGCACATTAAAGAAGAACTTACGTTCTTCTGTTCTTCGCTTGCGCTCGAACTTTTCGTAGTCTATCAAAGAATAGTTAGTGATCAATTAGTGCGAAGCACTTTAAATATTATCTAGATTGTTCAGTCACACTTTGCCCAGACAGGGCAAAGAATGTTTTGACATTATCTGAGTTGCACAATATCACCTTAGCGTTACAGCATTACAGAGGCGGTCATCCGGTACCTCGAGCTGTGTCTTTATATGACGGCGGCTCGCAAACAAACGCTAACTTGCTTGCAAACGTAGGGCTACAGCCCTTCCTTTTGCCTTTAATTCCTAAAACAACCAAACCGCGGCAGCTTTGCGATCCTCGTCCTGTTAAGGATAGTGGTTGAGTACTCCTACGGCTGGAGATTTCCGTCCCTGTGATCCTAGATCCAGGTATAGAGCGCATGATGTTGGCCTGCGCTAGCTGTTAACCGTTAATTTGTTTGCCTTTGATGTGGGAGCCGTGGACACGAACTGATATCTGACCGTTGTAATATTCGTCAGATTCTAATACTCTGCGTGTAAATTGTTCTCGTGCCTCTATATATGACGTTTCTGCCTTGGACTTACAATAAAATAATATCTCTCGGTGAAAGTTTTCTTGACCTAACTGCGCAATATCTTTGAGTAATTCATCGCTGGAACCATAATAGTCCTGCCAATCGCTGTCAATTTTACTGCGGATTTTCTTTTTTTTCTTAGTGCCGTTTTTTAATTTTACTACTTTGTAGGTAGTTTTAGAAAATTTTGCTAGTTTTTTGCCTATGTACTTGCGCCCAGTTGATGTGTTTGTTATAAGATAAACAAACCCAATACAATCCTCGGGCAGTTGCTCTACAATTTGATTTAGATAGTACCAAGACATACACTAATTAGTGTCTGCTGGTTTCTCCTCTTGTGCCTTTTGGCTTGCCTTACGTGCTCGTTTTGCCTGATCTAGATGTACACGATATTGCTGCACATGTTCTCTTCGTTGCCTTGCTATGATACGAATCTGCGCCAACCAGTAGCGCATATTTTCTCCTGCCCTGCGTGTGCCTTTTGCTTGCCAATCTTGATTTGCCTTAAAGTATTCGCGAAAAGCTGCCATGAGTTGTTCATGCGACTCTTCATTTTGATACGCAGACGGCTCAACGTGTTTACTCATTGATTTCTAAATCATTCGCATAGCTGGTGTAACCATTTTCCTTAACAACCTTAAGTACATTGTTTACACGGCCCACTAATTCATCTCGATGACTGATCAAGAAAATATTCTTTTTACGTTCACGTGCCATCTTTTTAAGTACACCCAGTGCACCTTCAACACCTGATGCATCAAGTCCATTGTCAATAAGTTCATCGACAAACAAGAGATTAATACTTTGATATAGACTTTCCCACACATCTCGAAAACTCCAAGACAAACTTAGTATAAGTCTATTACGTTCTCCTCGACTGAGATTATCAAAATCTAAGTCTTGCCCCAGCTGAGTAATCTCAACAGTAAGATCGTTTTGGAATAGCACAGTATGAGGCAAGCCCATACGGTCCAAGTAGTAGGTCAATCTGTTGTTGAGATAAGCTAGGTTTTGATCTATAATCTTTTTACGTATAAAACTATCTTTGCTTGTGAGCAGTTTTAATAGGAACTCTTGATGTTCTTTTAAACTATTGAGGTTGTTCACGCGATCCCATGAAATTTCCTGCATAGCAGTGTCCATAAGCTCGTCGATTTGCTCTTGATAAGTGTCTGTTTCATGGCTTTTTTGCACAAGTTGATTTTCAAGAGTGGTTAAATTGTTTTGATGCTTGAGAGCCTGCTCTACAGTATCGTAGTAAGTGTCGGGACGTCGGGCTATTTCTCCAATGTCCGCTAGCTCTGAGACAATTTTTCCAAGGTCCTTGGTAACCTTGTCAAAATATTTCTTTGCTTCACCTAGGTGACCCTGTGCTGTGGCAGTCATTTCTTCATGTTTGTGATCGTGCAGTTCTTGTTCACAAGCGTGACAGGTCTTACTTGCCAATAGGCCAAGCTCACGTTCATACTTCGTAACGCTTCGCTCCGCTTGCGCTATCGCGCTTTCTAACGTAGCACGTTCCTTATTCAGGCTTTTCAGCTTCGCTGCCTTCTCGTCATAAACTTTGAGCTCCGCATGCTTCGCAAGTTCTGCTTCAATGTCTACACTTTCAAGTTCTACAATAGCACGGCCAATCTTCTCAAGTTCACTGGCATGTTGATTACGCCAAGCACTTTGTCTAGTCAACAGATTATCAATACTCTTTTGAATATTCTCATTGCTTTTCTTTATAGCTTCAATGTTGGCAGTTTCTTGTAGTATCTCATCTTTAGTCTGACGAATCATCTCTTTGAGAGTTTCAGACTTTTCACTTAATAAGGTAATGCCCAACAATTGTTCAATAATAACTCTTTGATCATTAGCCCGCATACTTAAAAATGGTTCAGTATAGGTATTGAGTGCTACAATATGTTTGAACATATCGTGGCTCATGCCCAATAACTCGTCTAAATCTCGTTGAGTTTCACGAACATCACCTTGTGCTTCATCTATTTCTTCTTCAGTTTGTGCAATATCGTTGACAAAAAATTGCAGAACATTGGGTTTACGTCCACGTTCTATACGATAATCTGTTCCATCTTTTTCAAATGCCAATGTAACTAACAGATTTTTATTGTTAGTTTTATTAATTAGATTATCTTTTTTAATATTAGTCAGTGCATTGCCAAATAATGCATAGCTAAGTGCATTTACAATAGTTGTTTTACCTGTACCGTTGCGCGAACCGCTGTCATCTCCTCCTTGATCTAAGTTTTCACCTAGTACAAGAGTAAGATTTTCTTGTGCAAAGTTTACAGCTTGAGTTTGGTTACCCACACTCATGAAGTTTTTAACAGTTAATTCTTTAAGTTTTATACTCATAGGCTATTATAAATTGACAACAGTATGTTTTTGTCGTAAGTATCGCTTTCAATGTTTATGATTTGACTTGATACAATTTGATCTACACTTTCGAATGCTTGAATATCTATGTTTGTATTAATTTCAACATCTTTCTTTTCAGCAATCAGTGTAAGTTCTCTGATATCATAGTCGCTAATAAACTTCTCTTTGATAAAACTAGCTTCTTCATAGGTAATATCTATGTCTAGTATAACACGAAGATGTTGCTTGGGCAAGATTATTGAGTCTGCATCATCGATCAGTTGACTTAATTTTACAGTACGGAACGTAGGTTGAGCAGGCCAAGTATGATATTCTGGAGCCCCTCCCCATTCTAACGTCATCATTCCACGTTCATCGTCCCATGCATCTGCATAATTGTGCGGAAATGCATTGCCAATATAGATCATGTTCTTTTGTTGTTGGCGTTTATGAAAGTGCCCGCTAAATCCAAGCTCATAGTTTTTAAAACTATCTAGCTGAATTTCTCCATGATCGGGCATTTGTACCATGGCATTCATAAAGAAGCTGGGTAATTCAAAGTGACCAAAGATATATTTGCCACCCTTCTTGCTTACTGACCGCCATTCTTCTCCTACAAGCCACGGACAAAGAGTGACGTCTCCAATAGTAGTAGGCTCATGTACCACAGTAACACCAGGTATATACTTTCCAAACTCCACACTGTGTATGTCTCGTTTGTCTTTGTAATACAAATCATGATTACCAGGAAAGAAATAGAAGTTGTCAAACGCCTGGCCCAGTTTTTCCAAGGCCCTAAGGCTATAATCCATTGTAGTAATATTAAGGCTATTGCGATTATGATGCCAATCGCCCATAAAGATACCTGTATCACACCCTTCCTCCTTTGCTTTGGCAATATACCAGTCAACAAAATCTTCACAATCTTGGTTATGTATACTACTATTCGACTTTAAACCAAAGTGAATATCTGTAAAGACGGCTACTTTCTTGAATAAATTTGTCATTCACTACTCTCATCAAAACGTTTAATAGCAGCAGCATGTTCTCCTGAACCGGTTCTGCTGTAACTAGGATTCATACCATTCATTTCTAATATATCATCTCGAATATTTTGATTACGTTTTTCTGTGTTAATTACTCTAACAAAACTGTTAGTAACGGCAGCTGTAAAATATGCAAATGGATTATCTGATTTACTTTCGTCAAATTGCAATCCGATTTGTGTTAATTGTAAAATAGCCATGCCTTTCATTTCATCGTTATAGGTATAACCGCGAACATTGCCACGTGTAGCATAACGTTCACATAGCTTGATCATCATCTTAGCCAATGTATTTGTAATTTGTCCAGCATCTTTATCAAAATGACCTTTCTCTAAGTCGCCCTTCCAATGACTTTTGCCTACACATAATAATTTTTCTGGATCTTCTTCGTCAAATTTCCAATGTTGGAATGGAGGAAAGTTAACTTTGTCTCTGTGATCTGCTAGACTTTTGGGATTTTTCTTGCGTGTGCTGTTTAATGGAATATGATCAAAACTCATGATTCTAAAAACAACATCTGTTTTAGCTATTTTTTTGTAGTCGACTTCGCAATCGGCTTGTTTAACTTTTTCGCCTGCTGCTTTTCTGCGTTGATATTCTGCATCGCCTAGGCGTTTAGCTTGATTTCGTTTGGCTTCTGCTATACTTCTAATGTTAATCTTGTCCACACTAGGCAAAATCAAATCGTATTGATGATACTTTGGATCGGTAAAACTGCAATATGAGCTTTTTGATTTGTGTATCTCTGCTAACATATCTTTGTTGTTTAGGTAATTTACTTTTGCGGTCATCCTGTTCTCAGTCCTTTAATGTCTAATTATAAACTACGCACATTAAAAAGTCAACTAAATATTATATCAATTTAGGAATTTAATATGGGATTTGGCGATAGCTTATTTCAAACTGTTTCAGCCGTAGACGGCCTTGCCAGCGGTATTTCTGCTGGAGTTAATATTGCCAATAATTTAAGTTCTGCATTAAACACAGGACTCAATATTGCTGGCGGGGTTTCTAGTGCGTTGAGAAGTATCAATTTACCTCCAGGTGGTGATCCAACGGGTGGCCTACTAGGAGCAGCATCGGCTGTTTTTGGAGGAGATGCTAATCCTGCAGATTGGCGTGTACGATTAAGTATTGCTAATGCTCCTAGTTTTCAAGGTAGTCCGGTACTGGCACCGTTACAACAAGCTGGCGGTTTGGTATTCCCATATACACCTACAATTACTATGCAAAGTACTGCCAAATATAGTGCTATCAGTACTACTCATACAAACTATACTTTCCAAGCCTTTCACAATAGTGATCCAGGAAGTATAACTATTACAGCCCCGATGAACGTTGAAGATGCAACAGAAGGTCTTTATTGGATTGCCGCCGTGCATTATTTACGTAGTCTTACCAAAATGTTTTCAGGAAATGATTATCTTGCAGGCAATCCTCCTCCAGTTATATTTTTAAATGGTTATGGAAACTATGTTTTTAAAAATGTTCCTGTTGTAGTAACGGCATTCCAGACAACATTGCCTAATGATTGTGATTATATCAGTGTAGCCGCACCAAACGGTGTTAGTTTTGGCGGCGGATTTGGAGGCGGTCCATTAGGAGATATTGCATCTGCAGCCAGTGTTGTTGGTGGCATTGCTGGAATCGCAAGTGCCATCCCAGGACTTGGCAGTATTGCTAATCAAGTAGGTAACCTTGCTGGAGCGGTAGGCAACATTGCTGGAGCAGCAAATGCTGTGGGTAACTTACTTGGCGGTGGAGGCGCCGGCGGAATTAGTAGTATAGGCGGATCTGTAACCGGAGGAGTAAGCCATATACCTACTAAAAGCGAATTTACTGTAACCTTACAGCCTGTATACAGCAGAGATAGTGCAAGATACTTTAGTTTAGATACATTTGTATCTGGCGGATATCTAAATGCACCATTTGGATATATTTAATTTATGGCTACTTATAAAAATACAAGTCCTTGGTATACTACACAAGTAAAAAATAATTATCTTGATTTATTGACTATTAGACCAGTTAGTGCAGAACCTGATGATTTTTATTATGTTATAGAAGCACAGTATGCATTAAGACCTGATCTACTAGCTTTTGATTTATACGGCACATCTCAATTGTGGTGGGTATTTGCACAACGCAATATGAATATTATAGAAGATCCTATATTAGATTTTGTTCCAGGAACTGGAATTTATATTTGTAAAAAATCTAGTTTAACTAAAGTGTTAGGATTATAACATGGGTGCGTTTGATGATCTTGGCGCCACAATCTCTTCTGGAGTATCAGGAGCAATAAACGCCGTATCTACAGGAATAGCATCTGGACTTTCTAGTGTAACAAACGCTATATCAGGAGTCACCTCGTCGTTAACTGGCGGTCTGTCAGGCTTAAGCGGAGTATCTTCGATTAGTAATGCATTAGCAGGTATTGCCGGTGCATTAGGAATTGCACCAGGCAGCTCATTACCGTTACCTAATCCATTATTTAGGTATGCAAGTTATAATTGTATTATTGGATTAAGTTCAATATCGGATGAGTTTTTAAGTAATCCTGATAGTACTTACAGAATTGGGTTATACGGTGATATAATTGCAAAATCTGCTAGTATCGAACCTTACAATCGAGTTCAAATTCCTCAAGGATCTTTTGAATTCTATATAGATGATGTTAAACTTGAAAGCACAATCGGTCATAAAAGTGGTACGAATTCAAATGTAACTGATCTTAGTTTTAAAATTATAGAACCTTATAGCATGGGTTTATTTTATACAGCACTTCAACAATCTGCTGCTAAAAATTCGCATACTAATTGGAATGTTGCGCCATTTCTTTTAACAATTAATTTTAAAGGTAATACAGAAACTGGCATAATGGAAGATATTCCAGGCACTGATAGACAAATACCTATACAAATTACTGGTATGGATATGACAGTAAATGAAAACGGTGCTGTTTATAACTGTACTGGAATTCCTTATAATGCAGTTGCACTTAATGATGGCAATAAAAACTTTATGAGCGATGTATCAGCTAGAGGAAAAACCGTTGGAGAAATATTACAGTGGGGCGATAAAAGTTTAGAAGCTGTACTAAATCAAAAATTAAAAGAAGTAGCTGATACAAATGGTATTGAAGTTCCTGATAGAATTTTAATTCTATTCCCACAAAATTCTGCGTCAAGTGCAACTGATCAACCATCTAGTGGTGATAGCGAATCATCTCCAGGCTCGGCAACAACGGATCCTACACCATTGCCTACAGATTTTATGACATCTTTAAATGTTTCTAATAAATCTGTAACTGACAAAGTTGATATTTTAGTTCAGGATCCATCGTCTATGAATGCCATAGGACAAGCCAAGATGGGATTTGATGAATTACGAAAAGGTGATCCACCCATTGGCGGCGAACAAGAAGTCTACGACGAAAAAAAGAAAATTAATGTTAGAAGTAAAAACGGTGTAGATCCGCAAGTTACTGAAATGAAATTTAAACAAGATACTGACATATTAAATGCTATAAATCAAACTATATTAGCTAGTCGGTTTGTTGTAGAATCTTTAGATCCTGGCAAAATTACTCCTGAAGGATACAAAGACTGGTGGCATATTGATACACAGGTATATCAATCAGGAGTAGAAAATAAAGCAACTGGATTAAAACCTAGGTTATTAGTCTATAGAGTATTGCCATACCATGTTCATCAAAGTTCTGGACCATTAGCTCCAAGCACTAAACCTGTTGGTCTGAACGGACCACTACAATCTCAAGTAGTTAAAGAATATAATTATATCTACACAGGTAAAAATGTTGATGTATTAAAATTTGATATAAAGTACACTAATAATTTTATAGATACATTGCCAGCAGACGGTACTTCAGGAACACAAGATGCAAAAACTGCTGCCGATCAAGGTGGCGCAAAAGAAAAAACGCCAGTTACTCAAGAACAAGCACTTAATAATACAGGTAGTGCGCCACCCACAAAACCAGGAACTTCACCTACCGCTGTAAGTTATAGCGCAAAACGATCACAAACTGACAGACTTGGAGGCGGAGGTGCTGAAATTGAAGCAACTCGTGCTGCTCGTGCATTTTTTGATAGAGCATTTCAAGGAACAGACATGGCGGATCTTTCATTAGAAATAATCGGAGATCCATATTATATTGCAATGAGCGGTACTGGCAATTACACAGCACAGCCTGTTACTGAAAATCTCAACGCCGACGGCAGCGTAAACTGGCAATCTGGAGAAGTTCATGTCTCAATTAATTTTAGAACGCCAATAGATATTGGATATAACGGGTTATATAATTTTCATAATCCTACACAGTCGGTAGCCATGATTAGTGGCTTATATCGCATTACTACTGTTGTAAGTAATTTTTCAAAAAATGAATTTAAACAAACACTAACAGGTTTACGCTTACGTCTACAAGAATTGCCAGGCGGCGGATCACCAAACGCAGGTGTTGCAGCAGATAATAATAAGATTAATACTAAAGATCCGAATAGTAACGAAGAAGATGGAACTGAATAATGGCAGAATATAATCCAAACGACAGTACAATAAATCAACCAAAGCCAGAACCCGGCCCGTTTTTAGCCAAGGTAGTTAGTCACCTTGATGCTACTTATATGGGTATGTTAGAAGTTCAGATTTTGCATGATGTTGGTAATAGTGATAGCGAAGGGCAATTACATCAAGTAAAATACATGAGTCCATTTTTTGGAAAAACTGATGTAAAATATAACGGAAAAGACAACGACTATAATAACACACAAAAAAGTTATGGCTTCTGGGCTGTTCCGCCTGACGTAGGATCCATTGTTGTTATTATTTTTATTGAAGGTAATCCTAAACGCGGTTACTGGATAGGCTGTGTTCAAGACGAAGCAATGAATTTTATGATTCCAGGCTATGCATCTACGGAAAACAATGTAGAGCATGGA
>Ga0208499_1000155_pt1 | contig 28545 bp, 36 predicted proteins | sample CryBogCBE07Jul09_FD_185504 | JGI IMG/M metagenome (GOLD analysis project Ga0208499, IMG submission 185504) | Freshwater microbial communities from Crystal Bog, Wisconsin, USA - CBE07Jul09 (SPAdes) (version 2) | ecosystem: Environmental > Aquatic > Freshwater > Lake | place: Crystal Bog... | reverse complement strand
ATTGGATAATATTTCTCTGCGAGTTTGATAACTTTGCATAAACCCGCCACGAGAATACATCATCCACCAATCTGAATGTATGCCGACAGCTAACCAATCACCTTTACGTTTACATTTTTTTATGAAATCTAATTCTCTTTTATCGAGAGGATCAAATTCACCGGTTATTACTATTATTTTTTCTTTTTTATTCATTAGGGTAAAAGATCGGGAAATGCCTCTTTTACAAATTTATAATCTAGACCAATTACACCTTGGTTTTTTCGAAAAATTCCCATAACAACTTCAGCTTCACGAGGCTCGATTGATTCGAGTAATTGAATTAATAATTCTTCTTGTTTTCTTTTGGTTAAAGCTTCGGCCGTAGGATGACCTTGTTGAAACATATAAATCTTACGCAACTCTGTACCAAGTTGACAATAGGACATTCCTTGCGGAATTGGTTTTAGTTGATAGTTGTCAGGAAGGTCATTTACCTTCCATTGATAACCGGGGTGATATGTATATTCTAACACTTTTACTAAGGGCTTAGATAGATTTTTTTGTATTACTGCCATTCTTTCTTTTTTATTTGATGCTTGTTCAAACTCATCAAATACTTCATAAATATTTTTCATTAGAATTCCTCAATCACTTCCATTAGATTTTTAAGTTTATGTTCAATAAAATAATTTAACAACTTATTTCTCGATGCTGGTTTTACTTCATCATAAGTATTTATGATCTTTTGTTTAATCTCAGATGGAATAAAAGATAAGTCAATTAATGTTTGGTTACGGAAGAAGTTTGCCTTATCACTTTCGTTATAGTTATCGACTTGCTCAACCAAATATTTTTCTAAAGTTTTTTGTGTGATTGGTTTTTGACGCAAATCACGGACAAAACAATCGGAAGGTGAAAACATATTTGGTATGCCATCACCTTTATCACCACGAATAATCTTTTCTTTAAGTTCTAGAGCTGGATTTTCGGACTTTACAAATTTCTTTTGTGACGGATTATATTGCTTTACATTTCTATATTTTTGTAATTGTAAGAAATCACCATCACTCGATAAAATCAAAACCTTCTCGTCCGTTTTTACTCGTGGTACTAATGTGCCAATAATATCATCCGCTTCAGCACCTTCAATATCTAACACTTTGTACGGGAAATTATCTTTGAGTTCTTGTTTAAATTTGGCAAGCATGTCAAAGATTAAATGCCAATCTAAATCCGACTTATCACGGTTCTTTTTACGATTTGCTTTATAGAATGGGAAATATTCTTTGCGCCAATATTTACGATTATCACAACACAATACTACTTCACCATATTCGCCTTTAAAATTCTTGATGTGATTACGGATAATATTTAACACCATGTGTCGAATTAGGTGTTCATCTAATTTGCCTTTTTGATTGGCAATTTGTGCCATAAGCCCGGCAAGCAATACTTGGTTTAAGTCAACTAAAATCATAACAAACTTTCAAAGTTTCAAAAATTACATTTTACATGGATTCACGACATCTGGCAAGCAGTTTCGTAATAATGGGTTCGGATGTTGTTGTTTTTCGAGCAATTACACCATACCAGCCTTGTGGTATTAGTCCTGAGATATATTCTAATGGGTCACAAAGAATGGCTTGGAAATAATCCAGATCGGTATATCTATCTTCCGTTTCATGACTTCTAAACAGAATGATGTGATATGCTTCACCCATACTACTTGCACCTACAGGTTCACCTGAGTTTGCATATTCTTGACCCATAATTGAAATTTCATCTTCTTTATTGCCTTCAAAGAAAGTCATGAAATCAATTTTTTGGTCCTTGTAAATCTTGAGAAAGTCGAGCATTATAGTCCTTGATGTGTGATTTTCTCACCCTTACCATAATCCAAGTGTTGTAGTATTCATCCGTTTCCATAACGCCACGGATAAATTGCTCTTTTGCTTCGAGATAACCACATTCGCCTTTGGACTGGCAAAGATGTAAAATTTCACGTTTGAAATGTTCATGACCCAATTGTAACACATCTTTAGCTAGTTCGGCACTACTTCCATAGTAAGTTTGCCAATCACTCGGTGCTTTGTATCTTTTCTTTTTACCTTTGACTTGTTTGGTTTTGGAAGAATAAAAAAATTTCTTCCCAATATATTTTCTACCATTCGTCAGATTAGTTATCTGATACACGAACCCGTAATTATCACCAATCAAATCTTCAGTAAAATCTTTATCATTGTATTGCCAAGTTATTCCCATTCTCCATCATCCAAATTATCATCTTCCTCTATATAGTCTTCCGATAATTCTTCGATAATTTCACCACAGAATGGGCAATGCTCTGGCAAATCTTGAGATACTAATTCTTCCATAAATGCTATGCTATATGTTGATTCACAATTGGAGCAATCTCCTGATAATTGTTTTTGTGTCATTTTTAACCTTTATTTGGCCCATACATCACCCCAATCTCCAGATAAAGCACCCTTTGCATAATCGGTTGCTCGGTTCTCAAAGAAATTAGTATGTGTTGGTGCGTTGATCATTTCCTCCACCCATGGTAAAGGATTTCTTTTCACTTTAAACACACCTTTTAATCCCAATGAGATTAGACGGCGGTCTGCAATATAACGAATATACTTCTTAACATCTTCGGCAGATAAATCTTCCATTGCACCCATCTTAAATGCTAGGTCAATGAATTTATCTTCTAATTCTACCATTCGTTCTGCAATGGTATAAAGTCTAGATTTAAGTTCATCATTCCAAATCTCATTATTTTCTTGTATATATGTTCGGAACAATTTCACCATGTTTTCGGTGTGCTGTGTTTCATCAACGATTGACCAAGTAACAATTTGGCCCATGCCTTTCATTTTGCCATGTCGTGGAAAATTAAGTAACATAATAAAAGAGCTAAACAACTGCATACCTTCGGTAAATGCCGAGAATACAGCAATATGAGTTGCAGTGTTCTCTTTTGTAGTATTTTTACTACTGATGTCCATAATGTAGTCATGTTTTTCTTTCATCTGAGCATACTCCATAAACTCATTGTAGGTTGTGTCTGGAAGACCTAAGGTTTCAATGAGGTGAGAATAAGCAGCAATGTGTAATGCTTCCCTTGCCGCAAACCCCAAGAGCATCATACGAATTTCAGGTTGTGGGAAATAAGGAAGATAATTCTTAACATATCCACCAGCAACATCAATGTCACCTTGTGTAAAGAATCGGAAGATATGTGTCAGAAATTGTTTTTCTTCTTTTGTAAGTTTCTTTTTCCAATCTTTAACATCATCCAGCATTGGAACTTCTGTGTGCAACCAATGTGATTGCTCATGCTTCAACCAAGCATCATATGCCCAAGCATAATTGAATGGTTTGAAATATGATCTTTCGTCTGTTAATTGTGTTTCGTGTTTTTTAATCATTTTATCCTTCGCAAGCTATGCAGTCGTTACCTTGAGCAATTTGCTCCATATCAAGTTCTTTAATAACTTGGCGTTCAATACGTTTAGATACTTTATCGGCTTTACCAATCTTCTCTGAACGGCAATAGTATAAAGTTTTCAATCCTTTTTTCCATGCCATGAAATGAATAGCATGAATATATTTGATGTGTGCATCTGGTCTAAAGAACAGATTTAATGATTGCGCTTGGTCAATATATGCTTGACGGTCTGCAGCCAATTCAATAACCCACCTTTGATCGATTTCCATTGAGGTTTTGAAAGTATCTCGTTCTGCATCAGAGAGTATATCAAGGTGCTGACAGCTCCCATCGTTAGCAATAATAGAGCTCCAAGCATCAGCGTAATCTTGTTCATCACCATTTGTTTTCTCCTTGATGATTTTATCCAACCAACGATTCTTATTTAAGAAAGAACCCGAAAGAGTATCCTGCCGATAAGCGTTGGCACGATAAGGTTCAATAGAAGGACTAGTATTCCCCATGATAATGGAAGAAGAAGCATTGGGAGCAACAGCCATAACATGACTAAACCTACGACCAGTACCAATTGCATCAGGGGCTTCACCTCTTTCTTTACCCAATTCATAATTGGCATCGTCTAATCCCTCTCGAATAGTTTTGAAAATTCTATTGTTTGCAACTTTGGCCATAACTCCTTCAAAAGCAATTCCGTTACGCTGTAGATAAGCATGAAAGCCGAGAGCACCAATGCCAATGGAACGCTCTCGCTCAGCTGAATATCTAGCACGAGAGATAGCATCGGGAGCGTTAGCAATAAAGTAATTGAGCACGTTATCAAGCATTTCAGCAACATCTTTGAGAAATAACTTATTGTTTTTCCATTCATCATAATTCTCCAAATTCAAAGAAGATAAACAACATACTGCTGTGCGTTGTTCATTGGTTGGTAATATAATTTCAGAACAAAGATTTGATTGGTGAATTCTCAAACCTTTTTCACTTAGAAATTTTGGCAGTTCACGATTGCTTGTATCAATGTAGTGAATGTATGGTTCACCTGTATGCATACGCAATTCTAAAATTTGTTGCCAAAGATGTTTTGCGGATACAACTTCACGAACTTCACCTGTGTGTGGATCTTTTAGTTCCCAAGAATCATCTGCTTCAGGATCCAACATACATTTTTCAAGTATGTGCATGAAGTCATCGGTGATATTAATACCGTGATGCAGATTCAGGCAACGAACATTGGGGTCGCCTGTTGGCTTTCTCATTTCGAGGAACGGAATGATATCAGGATGAGATATACTAAGATAAGCGGCATAAGAGCCACGCCGAGTGCGACCTTGGCGATAAGCAAGAGAACTCGCATCATAAATTTTAAGATGTGGCATAACGCCAGTAGACTTATCATCGGCAGACCGAATGCCAAAACCAATACCAACACCGCCACCAAGCATAGAGAGCCAGTTAGTTTCTGATAGGTTATCAACTAAACCCTCCGCAGTATCTTCGATATAATTGAGAAAGCATGATATAGGCATGCCACGCTTACTACGACCAAAAGATAAAATGGGAGTAGAATAAGAAAGCCAATGTTGACTGCTATAATCATATAATCTTTGGGCATGCTCTGGATTGGAACTGAACGTTTTGCTGACGAATGCAAATCTGTGTTGTGGACTTTCTTCATCTTCTTTCATGTAACTTTCTTTTAATCGTCTGATGCCTAATTCATCAAACAGTTTATCTCTTTCTAAATCTATATTAATACCTAGGTATTCCATGCTGTTTCGCTTTCTTATTGTTATTCGTTGCCGTAACTCAAAATTTCTTTTTTATATTCTTCACTCCATACATCATAATATTTTGTTTTCTCTAAAGCAAGCCTAGCATCTTTTAGTTTTCCTTTCGGTTGAGCAATAATTACCGGATATTCACCATTACTGGTGTTGACGCCATTGATAAATCCAGGATTATCAGGATGGTCTTTTAAAAATACTATATTGGGGAATTTTTTGTTTAGATTGTTGATTAATTCAATACAGTCCTCATTGGTTAAGTTTTTTTTCAGATTATAAAATAGCACCACTTCATAATCTTCATTCATCATCTCCATATACCTACTTATGTAAGCTGATGGTTCATAACCTATGAATGACCAAAATATTTTTTTTTCTTTAAGTGCCTTTTGCGCAAAAGGACAAATAGCAAATCCACCAAGTTCATTACGCTTTTTGGAAATTCGTTTTACCCACTCAATTATATCTTTTTCCACTTAATGAATTCCATTTTTGCTCTCAAATTGAGAAAGGTATTTTTATGTATAATATCTTGTATTTCATCCTGCGAAAAACCGGACAGGATCATATCATTGATATCTTTTTCTTCAATAAATTCTGGCCAAATAACAATATTAAAATGGTTGTCGATGGCGTGTTCAATTTTTTTGACAATCTCTTTATTTCTTGGTTCATTATCAAATACCAAAGTAACTTTAGATTTGTCAAATATACTTATGATTGATTCCAAGTTAGAATCCGCAGTGGCTACAGCATTGTCAATAAACATGCTGTCAATAGGACCTTCCATCACATAGATCATCTTGTCCTGGTCGATCCTATCTAATCCATAGACTTTGGAAACATCTTCATTAACCTTGATTGTGATATAACGGAGTTTGGACTCACCGAGAGCCCTCCCTTGTACCGCAACGAGGTTTTTCTCCGCATCATAGAATGGAATAATGAGCCTTTGGTCGTTTTCTTTAAGGCCTTCTTGTTCGACATTAAATTCTTGGATAAATTTACGGAAATCTGGCGCAAAGTATAATTGCGAATAAAAATCTTTGGGAATTCTTCTCGATTGAACATATGCCTTAGCAAAATGTTCTTCTGATAACGAGTCAATTGATTCCAATGATAATTTTTTTCGAAAGGTCGGTTTTTCCGCTTTAGTTTGTTCAAATTTAGGGGTTGGTGTGTTGGCATTTTGTGTTCCATTTTTATACCGTTCTAAAGCATACTCTTTGGTTAATGTTGGATCGACTTTATCTAGAAAGTTATAAAATGTGGTAGATACACCACAATTATGGCACATATAGAAGTAATTATCTTTCTTACGAAAAACAAATCCTCGTGCCTTAGTTTTATTCTTTTGAGAATCACCGCAAAGAGGACAACGGAAGTTATAAAGGTCTTCCTTCTTCTGCGTGAATCGTGGGAGTTTGGGGGATACCCGAAGCAAAAATGCTCTATCAATGTATATACTCATAATGTATGTAATAATACTACAATAATACTACTTTGTCAAGTGTCCTAGCATTTCAACCACACGAGTAATGATGAAAGATATAGCAACAATACCACCGGCAATCATCCATTTCCATTGTGATAAACTATCCACTTTGGTAGAATCTTTTTCTTGCCGTTTGGTTAATTCTGCCCGTAGTTGCTTAATTTCATCCATAATGCGCAATTCGGTAATTTGAACTTTGTCTATAACAGTATCAATGCGGTCGTGGATTTCTTTAATCTCGGCATTCTTTTCTACTCTGCGATTTTCCATATCTTTATAAATTTGTGCGGTGTATTTTTCTTGTTGATCCACAAGTTTATCAATAACCGTATCCATCTTTGTGCAGAGGGAAGTTAATGTGGCCACTTGGGTTTTTAGTACTTCCACATCAACTTTTAATTGTGTAACATTGTCTGTCATAGTGTTCTCTTATTTATTTGTTATATCTTCTTCTGGTTGAGGTTCAGCATCTTTTTTCATCATAACAGCTGCGCCGTGTGCGCCAGCAATAATGCCTACGGATTCTGCAAAATCTTTTAAACTCACATTAACAGATTGATACAATTCGATACCTGCGCCGACAATTATTGCAAGCATAGAAATCATCCAAGACCAACGAGCAATGTCGTGGGTTTTGCCATCTTTACCTGTTAATAAATCGGTTAATATTTTATTCATTATTTTTTTGTTGTTCTCTTACCCACTCTTGTAACATATCTAATTTATTTTTTACTTCGTGGTATTGGTTGTAGTTTTCGATGACTGTTGTTTCAACGGCACTAAGATTAACTCCGGAGCTGGACTCATCAATTGCTCTGGCGGGGTTGGGAAGGTCGTTTTTTGCGGCAGCGTTGAGCAACTCGATAGTAGAGTTGTGCAAGTTACAATCAGCATCGTTTTTAGTGCTAACATACTTAATGATTTCATCACCCTTCTCCTTAATAATTCTATCCCTGTACACATACTTGGTAACTACTTGAGCTGAAATGTTTTTTGCATTTTCATTTATTTTTGCAATCTCAGCATTTTTTTTATCTATTTCTTTTTTAAATTCGGTATCACTAAACGATACACCCAATAAAAAAATACTTATTCCCATTATTACAATACCAATTATTCGAACCAAAGCTGGCGTCAAATAACTTGATGCAACTACTTGTGCAATACGAATAGTTGCTAACTCAGAAAAAAGATATAGTACGAGGCCTAACGCAAAACCAACATATATGAATAATGTTGGAATATAATTAAACAACCAAAGTAATAATGTCATCATAGTACTGACTTCGCTTTCTCGTAATACATTTTTCTTTGTGGTAATCCAAGATAACCAGTATTAATTTTATGTGTCATGCTTTCAATATCATTAGCATCACAATCTTCGTTAATCTTATGCATCTTCCAATAAAAACAAGCAGACTCTATTGCGCCAACCGGAGTTTCACAATAAGCAACTGCTTGGTCTAATGATAAACCAATGTAAACAGCAAATACTTTATAATTATCGTGAAATGTGGTTTGTATAGCTCCACGACCACGATATTTCCAACCATCACCACTTGCTTCGTTTCCGTTACCATACCTATTTGCATAAACATGGTTAGCGATCTTCTCTGGCTGATGTGCGTATTGATTTGCTATCTCAGCATTGGTGAAAAGTTTTGGCCAAGTTTTCATCAAACTTTGTGGACCATAATTTAAATTTTCTTCCAATACTGTAAATTCAACTGACTCTACAGCACACTGCGCTATAAATCCTGCAATACGATTTTTAGTATTAATTTCGTATTTTGGTAATAAATTATTTAATGTTGATGTTAGTGTATGAGGTGATGGATTATGCGGCAGTATCACCTGAAGTTGTTCTACTGTTATCATTTTTTTCTATTTTAATCCACCCATCATCGGAGAACTCAAATGTTCTCCTGTTCTTTACACTAGTGTATACATTAAATTCTTTTTTAATCCATTCTGAAAGTGATACGTTATCTAAACCTTGAACTCTCAGAAATAAAACATTTGATGCTTCTACTACATCTGCTTCTAATCCAAACTTTTCTCTAATACTATCTTGGATTTCGTTCACTTAAAAGTCCTTTCGTTTACCCATACCCATTGGCATGCGTGGGTCTGCAACTTTCTTCTTACGTTTTCTTAAATCAACACCCGGTTCGCCTTGAGGACCGACACCTGCACCAGCAATTGCGCCACCACCAACAACATTGGTTGGACCTGCACTACCGCCACCTGCGGCACCAGCACCCATTTCATCGATATATCGTTTAAATGATTTCATCTGCATTTCCACTTTCTTAATGCTAAAGCTTTGCGTGTAGGTTCACCATTAGGTTTCTTCATTGCACCTTTCATGCCAGACATACGAGCACAAAATGATTTTCTGCGTTTAGCTGCTTTAGATCCAGGTTTTACTTTACCTGTAACTGCCATCTTTAGTTTAGAACCTGGATTTTCTCTACGATAAGACATAATGCCTTTACGATTTAAACCACCAGAAGCACTTTTGCCTTCTTTACGGCGCCATGCAGCAGATTCAAATAATTCTTCGTCTGACACATCTTCGAGATTTTCCCAAATGGTTTCTTCGTCAACATTCCATTCTTCGGCCATGTCCATAACAACTTCTTCGATGATGTCAAAGAGTTCTTCGAGTTCAACTTCTTCTGGAACACAATTAGGAACAGTACGACCATTTTTTTCTTTAGTGCCAACAGCAGTGTATCCTTTCCAGCAGGCTTTCTTTAAATCTCCTGTGGGCTTGGCGACTTCGTTTAAGTATTGTTTAAATGTTATCATATTTTTACCAATATCTCTACAATATTTTCGTCTAAGGGAATATCAGCGGTGTGTATTGTTTTTCCTCTGATACCGTAAATTACATCCGGCATAATATTAAGATACGTCAAAAACGTCTTTAATACATCATAATCTCGTTCATCAATTCTATAAAATAAAATTCTTGCTACGGCCTGATGGCCAAAAACATTATTCAATAGAATGATATGATTTAATATCAATCGTTCTTTTAAACTCTTTGTAACCTTGTATCTACGAAATAATCGTTTTAGATATTTGGTTCTTTTAATATCGTTCTCAAATTCCGACATAATACAATTAGGTGCATTATAACACTTCATTGCATATATCATGAAATTGTCGTCATTCAAATCATCAAGCATCCATTGGCCTATTTATGTTAAAAACACTTCTTTAAACTTACCCATGACCGTGGTAGGATTAAATTTGGCAACTAATGAGTGATAATCTCCATTAAAAGAATTCAAATTTAACAATTTCGTAACCAGGTCATTCTCATCATTATATAGTAGACCTGTTCCATCTAATACCATCATATGGTGTTTATCATCTCCACCATTAAAAGCAAATGTAGGTTTATTGTGAAATAATGGTTCACAAACCGACAAACCAAAACTCTCTCCAATCGATCTGGCATGGAGAAAGGCATCACACATCTCAATGCAGTTTGACTTCTCCTGCATGTTATGGATTGGATCCAAATAGATGATATTGGGGTGATCCATGAATCTAGCAGTATTTAAGAACACAAATACAAATCTAGGATCCGATTCTAATACTCTCCGTACGGCAGAATGTACCCAGCCAATATCAAAAGTGGTATAACCACCTAATCTACCTACTACAATTTTATCTTTGCTGATGCCTAATCGTTGCCTAAAATCTGCATTAGGCTTCGGCAAATTAACTATGTGTGGAACATAAGGAAGATTTAAATCTTTGCACCTATGTTCTGCCAACCATTCGGAGATATAAGCATATGAATCTCCATGTGGTGTTCTATGTCCAAATACAGCGTGAACTGCGGTCTTAACATTAGGAAGAGGTTCTACCTCTCCCGACCGAATAAAGTATGCTACATCTATATCATGACAAACGGAATTTAAATCACCACCTGTTGCTGGTCGTAATTCAAATTCCGTTTTGAACTTTTCTATCATTGGAGCTTCGTTACCAGCATCGTTTCCTACTGGACCATCAGCCCAATAAGAAACAACGCTTTCATTACCTAATACTTCTTGGTTGTAACGAGCATAATCTAAAATTGCTACTGTTGTACCACGATAATTCAATGTGTGTGTATGAAACAACACCTTCATAATCAAAAACCTTTATAATGTGTTATTACAGTCCAGCAATAAAGTTACCAAAACTGCAATTAGCAGAAGATACATTAGAAGCAACAGGATTAGCTAAAGCAACGATGCACTCCTTAATGTAACGAACTGTACCATCATTATTGGTTTTCTTTTGAACGTGATTCCAACCCTGAACCATGTTACCAATCTGATTAGCAGAAATACCTGTTGGCAAGTTTGTAGCAGTATTTGCACAACGAGTTGCAGTCATCAAAATTGTGTCTGGATTGTAGGTAACTTCTACAGGTTTGTTAACGTTATAAGCAATTGCTTTGTCGAACTCAATAACTGTTCCTGGAGCAGTAGTGTTAAACGTAGCAACTGTCAAAGTAACATTGTTTCCGTTGATTGCCGCAACTGTGTTATTTGAACTGAAGAATCCTGGATATCCGTTGCCGGCAAGACCAGCACCAAAATAAACATATTGTCCTACAGCAACACCTACGTTAGCTACGTTGTTCTGTGCACCATCGTTGTACACCAATGTAACTACAGTATTACCTGCAGGTGTTGTATTAGCAGTACTTAAACGTACATATTCTCTTACTTGACGCTCAACATCAAACTTTGGTTTTGATGCTGGTGTATCAATATTTGACCATGTTGGCATTTTTTTCTCCTTGATTAGCCTTGGTTATATTACTATTTATCTTTCTTCTTATCTTCTTTTTTATCGTCTTTTTTCTTGTCATCCTTCTTTGTTGGATCAGGTTGACCTGGACGATTCCTCATCATTGGATCAATTTCGACTGTATCTCTTTTGTTGCCAGTCAATGTTGTACCTCCAGACAAGGTTAATGCTGCTTGTGGTTTGTTTTCACCTTTGCTTGCATCTTTATCAGCTTTTTCTTCCTTTGGTTTCTTGCCATAGGTAGCTACTGATTTATCTTCTTTTTCATGGTCATACAAATCTTCTTTGACCATTTTATGTTTCTTATATAATGCCTTAATCATACGAGCAGACTTAGACATTTGACGCTTTGTTTCTGCTTGCATCTGGTCAACAGCAGTAGTTAAACCATCTGCATGATCGGCAGCTTCTTTATCACCAACTGCTTCAGAAGTTGTTTTGCGTTCATCTGAATAACCAGGTTTCATGCCATGTTTGCGTTGTAGATACCCAGCTAATCCTTTGGCACGTTTTTTAGCAATCGAATCAGACTTTGCAAATAAATCGGCAAAACCTTTGGACATGTTTTTACCTGGTTCAGCAGCATCACGATTCTTACGAGCATTCTTGATACTAGCCATTGATTTATCTCTATAAGATTTTAATGTATCTTTGTTGAGTTCATCAATAGATTCCACTTCTTCTTTCAATGAAGATATGTGTTTATCTAAATCTTTAAATTCTCCATGAGCAATCAAGTTACCTTTACCACGCATGATTCCTGACTGTGGTCTATGTTGCCACTCGCCATAACGATTCATATCTATATGACCATGCTTTGGATGTGTATATGTTCTACCATAAGTTTGTTTTTGAACTTTCCAGCCATGTTTCTTAGCATGAGCAACTTCTTGTTCTGCAGACTTATCTATATCTGCTTGGAGTTTTTTGAGGTGTTCATTTTCATCAATCTGTTCTTCATTTGTGGGTTTCATAATAACTCCACGCTTTGTGATATTTTTTAATTCTTTTGAAACTGCAGCAGCTTTAGGTGAATCAGGATTCATATCCTCTTTTTTCATGTGCTTTTCTAAACGATCAATGGCACTTTTCATATTCTCTTTACCTTGAGCTGCATCTGATTTACGATTCTTTTCAATTTCATCGTATTTCTTTTCTCTTTCAGCAGAAGCAGCACGAAACTTATCCAAGGCAGTTGATTCTGGTGTCAACTGTGTCATTTGACTGCCCTCTTGCCTATGCAAACCAGGACCACGAGGTGTTTTAATTATTTTATCAGAATGTTGTTTTTTTTCTATTGAAGATTTTTGTGATGCGGTTCCACCACTCTTACCTGAAATATGTATGGGTTCTTCAACAACAACTTCTTCAAACTGGTGTTCAGATTTCCATTTCAAATACGCCATGGATTTAGCATGAGCAATTTTTTGGTCCTTACTTACATACTCAGGATTAATTCCTTTTGATTTTAAGTAAGTTTCAAGTGAACCTTCTGAAAGGCCTGCTTTTGGTGACCAAGGATCTTTTGGATCAGTTCCAAAAGTTTCTTTACCAGCAGGATTCTTGACAATACGTTTTAATGTGTCTGATAACTTTTTCATATGAATTATCCGTTGTTTCCTGGAGCTTTACCTAACATTTCATTCTTAACTTTTTTAAATGCTTGACGAGCTAAGTCTTTAGCACGGCTCATTGGTGTGTGAACTGCACCAGATTTGTCTGTTACATTCTTAGCAACTTTCTTCCAACCAGGAGTACCAGCAATAACTTTTTCAGTTGCAAAATCAGGTTGAGCACCATTAGCAGCATCTACTTGTGGATTTTTACCTTCTTCAACACTCTCTTTCTGAGAAGCTTTTGCATGAGAAGCAAAATCAGAAACTTCTTTATTGCGCATCTCTTTTTCTTTTGAACGAATATGTTTTAATTCACCCTTTACTTCTTCACTCCTAAGTTCTTTTTCTTTTGAAAAATATTTTTGTGGAGGTGTGTTACCCAATTTATCGTCAAATTTGATATCTACTGGACCTGGATTGGTTGTAATTTTTTGACGTTCAGGAGTTTCACCTTTATTGTCCATATTAGGTTCAGTAACATTATCATTGTGGTTGCCTGGACGGTTTTCACCATCACCAGCAAGTTTGATTTTCCATTTACGGAAATTATCAGCACCGCCTTTTTCTTTATCGGTTCCACCAACTACTCGACCACGCAACATGTCTGTTGTCGCATCTGCACTACTATGTTTCTCGATAGAGGCTTCAATTTCATCTAATGATTGAACTTCTTCTTTTACTGCAACATGACGCTCAACACGAGATAAACGGCAGCCATCTTTACATTTTGCGTGTGCTTGGCGAATAGCATCTTCGTCATCTTTAGCAACAAACAAATTCATACCGGTCCACTCACCCTTGTCATTTTCATAATGAGCAGCATGTGTATGAGATTCATTCTTTTCAGATAATTCAATTTCTTCGTTACGAGCTTTAGCAAGATTATCTTTGTGTGAAATAGAATCTTTATCGCCAGACTTAACATCTTTCATTGTCAATGGTTTATCGCCACGCATTTTGCGTAAGAAAGCAGGAACATCAGACTTCTTAACTTCCTCTTTATGATACTTAAAATCAGCAGTCGCACTCTTTTTAATTGAACCGTCTGGATTTCTTATAGTTTTCGATGACTTACCACCTGTTGTATAATATGACTTATCAACTTTACCACCAGCTTTAATGAATTGGTCGACTGCACTAGATTTTACTGACCCATCAGGATTTCTTTTTGTTGTATATGATGCTTCGTCTAATTCATCTTGATTATCTTCCGATGAATTGATATCTTCTTTCATTGCTTGTTTGGTAGCAGTAGCGTACATTACTTCTTTCCAACGCTTACCATATTTCTTTTTGAAGTATTCTTGTTTGTCTTTCATGGACATAACAATCTTTTCTCTTTTACGAGATTCGGCGGAAGTCATTTCACGCTCTAGTAAACGGTCTTTGAAAGATTTAACTTCTTCATCTTCTTTAACGGTATTCTTTTGACCTTTGTGCATTGTTACATTGTGGTGACTAACTTCTTTCTTAGCAATTTTCTTTGCTTCTGGTTTAGTTACACAGTCGCCTTCTTCTTCAATTGCTTCAGTATGAGATTTTGCTGTAACAGGATATTTTTTTCCTTGAAACTCAAAATGAGTTTGACCTGCTTTCTTGGCACCGTGAGCAGCTGCATGAAAGCCAGTTTCATCTATCTCATCATCTTTTATTAATTCTTTGTCCTTAGGACCTTTTAGTGTGTCAACAGCTGCCTTAGTTTGGTCTCTACGAGCTTTGGCAGAATTTCCATAACGGCTGCCATACACTTTCATTCCTGTTGGTGTAGGAACTTTATCTGCCTCGTCTAATAACTGCGGTGCACGAGTAACTTCAGGTTTTTCTTCGGTTATCTTTAGAACTGCATCAATCAAAGATTGAGATATTTTTTTCGGACCAAACATTTTTATTTCTCCTGTTTTTTTTTCTTTTTTATTTTAAGACCATAATCGTTTTGTATGTTTCTCGATGTATCTTTATATGAATCCATACCTTCTTTATTGCTTGCGCCACCTAATACTCCACCGAGTCCAGATTCGGTATCATTTTGAAATCCACTATATTCTTTAATATTCGTTCTAAACTTTTTAAACGGTTTTTTCTCAGACAACGGATTTGGTTCTAATTTAGCTCCAAGCATTGCTGTACCATTTTGACTTGCATTACTGAATTCTATTGTTTCGCTATATGTCTGATTGCCAAGTCCGGCGCCTGCTGCAGCACCTTGGCCACCTGCTCGTGTGTCATATTCTTGACCAAGGCCATCTGGTCGACCAACACGAGCTGGACTTACTGTTCTATCACCACGTTTCTTTAGCTTTTGTTTTTCTTTATCTTGCTGGAAGCTGGGCTCTTTTTGCTCTGGTCTTTTGGTGAGCGTGGGCGCTTTGGCCTCGGCGTAGACGCCAGAGTTTTGGCCAAAGGTGTAGGTTTTTGTTCTTTTGCCTGCGTCCCACTTAACGTTGTCTGCGTTTGAGCTACCTGCTCTGTTGTCAGCGGGAATGGAGGTTGGACCGTCTGCTTTGGGGCCGCCAGTTTTGATTTTAAGAAACCGATTACTTTTTTGAACATTTTTTTCTTCCTTGAAGATATTACCTTTATTTAACCTATTGTGCTTTTCTAACCAGTCAAAAGCAATCTCATTTGTTACTTTATTATCAATAAAATCATTGATATTGTGGTAAGTTTCTGTGATATCTTCTTCTATATATTCAATCGATTTATCGTTATCAAAACTGATGAAATTATCAAACAATTGGTTATACAACTTGAAGTTTTCTTTAGATTTCAACCATTTGTCCTGGCGTATGGATTCAACCATCATTCTTGACAACTTAGCATTTCTTTCTTGGCTGGCTTTATTGGAAGCCTCAACAAATATCATTAAGGTGGAGTAACCTAAATCTTCTAGTTCTTCTTTAATGTATAGGATACGATCTTTATCGTCTGCTGGGCCATTAATAATCAAAGGACCACGATTACGAATAGACTCTCTACGGAAATCACCAGATTTTTCTGATAATTTTTGTTTATCAGCAAGATATTCAAAAGCTTGTACCGAGTTAATTTCAACGGCTTTAGATTCGGCAATGGCCTCACGGATAATTACATCTTTACCGGAACCAGGTCCACCAGTCACAAAGATGGCTTTAAATTGACCACGGTTTACTTGTTCATTTAATCCCATGCCTTTACGAACATCATGCATCAGTTCTTTAGCGTGTTGGTCTGAAACGTGAGCTGGAACGCCATGACGGAAGGATGAGAAATCTTTATTTTTTGCGTGTTCTCTCATTTTGGTGCCAGACATACCTTCTGCGCCTTCAGCGTCAGGATCACGATGGCCAGCAGAACGAACTTCTATCTTTTTAAAGTTAAAATGCCCATGTCGACCTTCTACACCATTATATTTGTGTAACAAATCGTGCATTTCTTTAACTCGGTCTGAACCACCAACTACGACCAAGTGGTCATGGCCAGCACCGTGTAAACGGGCAGCGTGATGCAATATTGTTGGTTGTTCCTTAGATGCGGCCTCAAAATGTGTTCCTGGTGAATACCGTTTGAGGTGTTTAATCTTTTGATCAGTAGATAAAGGGTTCTTTTTAGAATCTTGCGAATGAGAAAGTATAACGGTGTGCTTTGCACCCATTTTCTCTGCGGTTGATTTAACTTTATCAATTAACTTCAAATGCCCTGTAGTCGGAGGATTCATCCGACCAAAGGCCATCACCACGGGTTTCTTCGTGGCTTCTTGTTCTTCGATAAGTTGTAAGAATGATTTCATCTATGTCCTAATGTTTTTGCAAAATTTTCTAAATGTTCGTCATCATCTAGATTCACATGGCTTTTATTTAAGCCTTTTACTCCGTCAGGTTTGAACATAACAGTTCTTGCCTTTTTGTTACCTGCTTGTTTTTCACGAACTATAAACTCGCCTTTACCGGAGATGGCGGGTAGTCCGTGGTCTGTAGGATCTTTTTGACCCACTTTATATGTTCCGTAACCACTACCAACATGTAATACATGAACATGGTGGTCATTTAAGTAATGTACTGCTGGATCCAAATTAGGATGTTTAATACTAATCGATTTAGCACGACCACTAGCCGTTGTAGGAATTTCGTGTTTGTCTGGATTATATTTACTATTCATCATTTTGATGATACCAGCATCTTCAATCGATTTTGCAAAATTTGGTCTTAAATTCCTTCTGTCATCTTTAATGTGCCAACCTTGTTTTGAATCGTGATGTATTGTTAGTTGACCCATAGCTGCTGTTACGCCTTCTTTTACTTCACCGTGAATCAAATCTTCAGCATTCTTAATACGACCTTTATGTGTCGTTTTTTTCTTTTTATTCACAATGGTAACATCGGTACCGCCAGTTGAACCAGCACTCTTTGCGTTCAAAGGAGTGATGCCTGCTTTTTGGAACCGTTCAAAAGTTTGCGTTTCATAATCCAAACCTTTGTTCTTTGGTGCTTCGCCTGGTTTATGTATCTTGGATGCAGGTATTAAATGTTCTTCTCTTGTTGCATCATTAATGGCACGAACATGCAACTTACCTTCTATTCTTTCTTTGCCTGTCAATCTTAACTTAGAACCAACAGGAATATCTTTATGCGCTTTACCTAATTCATGTGTATATTCTTTGCTTCCAACATGCGGATCAATATACTTTTTTTCTTGTCGTTCAGAATCCATTCCTGATGCAGATAGGAAACCACGACCTTCGGCTTCAATAATTAATTCACGGCCAATCACATCAAATAAATTTTTCATTTCCTCACCTTTAACAAATTAGCTTTTGCAAACTCTTTTCTATCAACTAATTTAGTAGGTTCTCCAGCATGATTAACAACAAATCCTTCAGGACCAGTCCTTTTGCCGTCAATGTGATGTTCGAGTCCACCTTCATGTTGATTTAGTGTAGATACTAACACATTTTTTGCCATCTGTAAATGGTTATGCATAGCTAAAAGGTTATCATAGTGTTGTTTATTGGCATCGATATGATTCATGTGCGATCTGGCTTCAGTATTCTTTCTGCTTTGTGCTGCAGGAGTTTTTAACTTAGAAGCCATCTTATCATATTTGGATTGAATATGTTTTTTTAATCCTTCAGAACTAGGAGTTTCATCTGTTCTAACAGTATGGTTAATGTATGTTTCTAAATGACTTGCTTCACCACGGTGTGCTTCTGTAGCTTTATACATGGTGTTCTTATGTTCGTCATGTATCTTTTTAGCCGCATCTAAATGTTTTTTAAATTCATTTTGTTGATCTTCAGAATAATGAATTTGTTTTGTGTCGTGATTTGCAGACTTGTGCCATACATCAGGATGTTGTGCAAAGTTGTGTAAATCTGGATGAGGATCGGCACCCATAGTTTGAATGTTATTACCATGATATTGTGTATGTACAATAATACCTAACTTGGATTTACGAATCTTATCTGCTTGGTCGCCTTTGGCGGTATAGGTAATGGTATTTGGAGTAAAAGAAACACCTTTTTTGGTATCTTCTTTATCTCCCTCAGAATACATCAAATCTCCTTGGTATACACCACTTTTAGGTGCTATTTTTTTAAGATGATTCAATGCTGAGTGGAGTTTTTCTACGAGTCCAGGTGCGTGTCCATGGTTCTTGACGATATCATTATGGTTGTAGTTCAACTTTGGATTCTTATTGAAGGCTGATTTACTTGCCACAAAAAACTTACCACTTTCTGGATGATGGCCAAATACTACCGCTGGAGAACCATCATATTTCATGGTTAAAGCAGAACTATTTCCACCAGATTTAATATGGTCGTGGGTTTGTTGCATAGCATTATATGCGTGAGTAAAACCTTTGACACCATGTTGTAATGGCCTATCTTCAGCATGAGTTATATGCTTGAGTTTTTCACCCTCAACTTCTTCGGTAAGAAAGCTTGTAAAAGACCTCATTAATTTCCTTCTAGATTTGCAACACACTTTGGTTGCCGATTGCTTATTTATACAACTTTTAAAACTATACCATCAAACCTTTAAAAGGTTGGGTTAGATATATACTCGTCAAATTGTTGGCTTTTAATCTAACGAGATTCCATAATGACTAGCGATTCCATGTTTTCCATGAAAACCTAAACTTTTACCTAGCCACGGAGAACTCATATTATACTCAATACTAAACTTGTCCGCTATATCTCCCTCTGCATAACGGATACCATATTGTTGTTCTAGTATTGGTCGATATACTTTGCAGATGATGTTATCTTCTGGTATGACTTTATCACCACAATAATCAAACACATAATTCTCAACATTATTAATAATATCTTCAGAAAATTGTGATGTTTGATATTTAATATCTACATCTAAAAAAGCATCGAGTAATTTCTTACTGCGTAAACTAAAACCTCCGTTACCAACTCTACCATCTTGCCAACGAGCACCAATATAGTCATAGTTTAAAAACTCTGAATCCCAAGCATCACGATTAACGGCAAAGCCATCACCTTGTACCATTAAATTATAATCTTCTCTTGATAGATGTGGTACTAATTTAAGTGTAATATAATTGAGTTCATCAGTAAATTTTTTAAATCTGTTAATCTTCACCCAAACAACATTACAATCTACCGTATCAGGAAAATCGATATCACTAAACCAATAAACAGTTTTAACATCAACTAAACCTTTTAAAGTTTCTAATGTTTTCTTTAGAGCTTTAATTGTAGGAGTATATGTAAGAGCATCAATACAAGTTATACTGAATGTTTTCATTGGAACGGATACTCCAATACTTTAGTGCCAGCTCCTTCCGAGTATTGAGTCATATTGTTTCCCATGAAGTTATTATATCCACTACAAAAATGTACATGTTCCATTAGTCCTTTTTCTTTTACAGAATCGAACCAAGCATATTCTAAATCTTTATCACAACGATATACTTCATCAAGAGAAAATGTTTCTAAGAAAAAATCAATATTGGCAAAGAATGAAAATGTACCAATAGTGATATCATTATCCCATCTTCCTGTTACCAAACTTTTACCAGTAGCTTTGCAATCATTAACAATTTGTTGAAAATTTAAACTTGGTTGTATATCAAATGGAAATTTAATAATATATTTAAATCCAAACCGTTTGAGAGCATTTACTGCATTGTGCATTGATGTCAATTCTGCTACACCATGATTATGTGTTACTTTTGGTAAACCGTTTACTTGAAAACTATTATCTGCGTCATAAACCGATAGGTTTGTAACACTTTGAGTTTCCTCGTCAATGGTTGAATGTGATGCTAAACAAGTAAATAGGCCGGTTTCTTTAATATTACGGCATAAGGTTTTAGCCATATATTTTTTTTGTTGTGTTTGGTGTGGGCCAAAAAAAGCGGTAACTATTGCTGCAGTATCATTTATTGCCATATTGTTCTCTCAAAATCTAACCAATAATTTGTAACTCTACCTTTACCTTGTAATAGGTAAAATGGTAATGTATGTACCAATGCTCGACTGGATCCATAGTATAACAGGTCTTTAGGTGCTCTGTCAAGCGCAAATGCAAAATGTGTTGTTCCTGTGTCACCACCAATAAAGATTTCGGCATCCATAATGTGGTTTAGATTATCTGTAATGTCGGTACTACAAGTCCATTCTTCACCATAATATGCTGAATTTTTGGAACAAATAATTTTAACATAATCTTTATATTGTTCGGTATTATATTTTTGAATCAAAGATGGCAACAAATTAGGGGGCCAGTTACGCCATTGATTATATGGAGCATCTGTCAATGGAAATATAACAATCTTCTTTTGCATCGGCTTGTTATTTGGTATTTTAACCACATCACCCGAAACATCACGGAAATCCCAAAGATTAACTCTGCGCCATGGCAATTCTTCTTGGCCTTCGTGTACAGAAAAATAATCTGTTGCAAATATTAAGAAAGTGTGAAAATCTTGAACATATCTTTCTGAACTAGTTGCTGCAGGATCAATCCAAAAACGAATATTGGGATTGTTATTAACTTTTCTTAAATGTTCAACCACATTTGCAACAGCAACTAAATCACCACCACGGATGCAATCACCAAACACACCTTTTCGAATGTTGATAATCATATTACTAAATCTTTCACATAAACAAGTTTTGATTTACGATTACCGTAATAGTGTCGAATAAAATCATATTCAACAGGATGTCCGTCCCACATCCTCATATCTTCGTCCCAACAACAGATGGTTTCTTTATTCATTAAGTCAGCAAGAATACCAATACCCGTAAAGGTTGTAACAAAATGTCGAGGACTATTTTTAATTATCGACAAATTGTAACAAATTGGTTTTGTATAATCCAAATAAAACACCTTTGATGGATCAGGATTTGCTCCGTGTTCAACCACATTTGTTTTTCTTCGTGTATCAATTGTCGCATGATTCCAACGGTCACCAATAACTGTTTTATCACCTGTATCTTCAACTTCCATTGAAGTAAACTGAAGTTCAAAATCATCATCGACCTTAAAATCTAATTTGTAATTATCTCTTACCCAATTTTCATAACGGCAAGTTTCAATTGGTCGATTTGGATCATCTTGGTCCATACGAGTCCAAGAACTTAAATTAATACCACCATTGAAATAAACTTCATCATCAAACTCAACCGAATTGATACAAGGTTGTTGAAGTAAAAGTTCTTTGATGCCATTGAACTTACGCATACCATTTTTAATGACTAAATCAATTGGCCTCTTATCATACAACGAGAGGCCAGAAATGACAGGTAATGCGTTAGAGAAATCTCCTAGATTATCGGTACAACTAACATATATCAACATGATATTCCTTAAAAGCAACAAACCATTCGTCTTTAAGTGGATGTAATTCAAATAATTCTGGTTTCTGAAGGTACGACATTAATAACAATGTTTGGTCATCATCAATTAAATCGTTCTTCAATAATTCACCAACACTATGGTGAACCAATTGTTCTAATACTGGCCAATTCTGTTTACTTGCAACAATCATTGGACCGGTAATATGAACATCGTTATTAGCAATCACATCTTGAATAAAAGTTCCTTCTTTGAAGTCTTTAATATTAAAGAAATGAATTTTCTCTTTGTCAAATGGATACTGCCACAATTCTACACCGTTAAGTGTATCTTCTGTACGACAATAACCAAAATCTAACCAAGCCAACATTTCTGTTTCAACAATTCCTCGTTGAATTGCTTGTGTTGCAAAAGAAGATTTTAAAGCATTGACAATAACGTAGTCAGCATTCCAATATTCTGGATTGCGTACTTGCATGGGATTTATTTTTGCTTGATATTCTGGACTCTTTTGTACTCGACTAACTTCTTTACGGAGTTCAAGAAAAGAATTTTGAAAATCAACTGTAAGAACTGTTGTTGGTTTGTCGCCACGAATTTCTTTAATTCGGTCAACAAATTCTTTTGATGTATAGACAATGATATGGTTATCAAGTTTGGCCATGTGACCAAATCTTTCAAAATATGTGTCGGTTGTTCTTTGAAGATATGAGGGTAAACCCTTATCTGGAGTCCAATCACCACGGCCAATGTCAAAGAAGGCCGTTACAATAGTAAGTTCATTCATAATAGTATTTCTTGTAGTTGTTGATAATTTCAATTTCACTCGGTAGATTACTTATAAAGGCCTCATAATCAAATCCTGGTTGATGATTGTGTGTGTCTGTACGATAAGGATTACCGCAATAACGTTTTCTTGCTAACCAGTAATACACATTCATAAAACAATCAATGTAACCAATTGTAGGATAATATTGTTGTATATTATCGAAATGTTTTTTAAACCATTCTATATTTTTAGTATAATTTACTAAGAAAACATTTTTGTTGAAAATAGTTCCGCCGCCGGCACCATACTGAAATGGATCAGGTCTTGAACCAGAATGTGATTCAATTAAGTCCAATACAAAGTTGGGCAATATGTTGCCGACTTTTGTATCTGCGCCGGCATGGTCCCAATAAGGATCAACTGTTATTGGTTTTATAATTAAAACATCATCTTCCATCATCATAATATGATTTGTGTTACAATTCTCACAAGCAGTATGAAATCTTTCCAAGAATTGTAAAGTTTGTTTCAAATTATAACCATAAGGAGGAACAGGTCCACCTATTGCTTCGGTATAAACATGCAAATCGCAATTATTTTCTAATGCGAGGTTTAAATAATCTCTATCTCCATCGACAGCCAAATAGTAATAACTATCAGGATGATGTTTCCTAACATTCTCAATCATCACTTTTGTTGCTTTAGGATATACAGATGCTATGTGAAAAAAAGATATACTCATGATTTAAAATAATCTATTGTTAATTTTAACCCCAAATTTAAATGTACTTGTGGTTTCCAATTTAAAAACTCTTTTGCTTTTGTAATATCAGGTTGCCTTTGTTTTGGATCATCTTCAGGTAATTCTAAAAATACAATTTTACTTTTTGAATTTGTTAATTCAATAACCTTTTCAGCTAGTGCTAACATAGTAAATTCATTTGGATTGCCTAAATTGATTGGGCCCATAATGTTTGAATCCATCATTTTCATCATACCATCAATTAAATCACCGACAAAACAAAAACTTCTTGTTTGTGAACCATCACCATAAATCGTAATGTCCTTACCTTCTAATGCTTGTGTGATAAAGTTACTCACTACTCGACCATCATTTGCAGCCATTCTAGGACCATAAGTGTTGAAGATGCGAATAATCTTGGCATCAACATTATGTTTGCGTTTATAATCTACAAACAAAGTTTCTGCTGCACGCTTTCCTTCATCATAACAAGAACGAATACCAATTGGATTTACATTACCCCAATATTCTTCTGTTTGTGGATGTACAAGTGGATCGCCATAAACTTCTGATGTTGATGCTTGTAGAATCTTAGCACCAGTTCGTTTAGCTAAACCCAACATATTGTATGCACCTAAAATACTGGTTTTCATTGTCTGTATTGGGTCATGTTGATAATGTACAGGTGATGCTGGACAAGCAAGATTATAAATTTCATCCACTTCAACATAAAGTGGAAAACAAATATCTTGACGCATTACTTCAAAGTTTTTAGCATCATAGAGGTGTCTAATGTTCTTGTATGAACCTGTAAAATAATTATCTACACAAAGAACATGATGCCCCTGATAAACCAATTTTTCACACAGGTGGCTACCAAGAAAACCGGCACCACCAGTCACTAATATTTTTTTCATGCAACTCGTTTCAAAGTAGTTAATCCATTATTATTGGTTCTGCGTTCAACCATTTGCCACTCAGGATGAGTATCAATAAACTCTTGAATAGCGGGCCAAATGCCACGACCACCAAACTCACCACGGTCAGCATAAGATGTGGTATCATGAAATACAATATACTTACTTGCTTTGTCAGCATGTAATTCTAATTCTTTTTGTACCTGTTCGTAAATATGTAAACTATCTACAAATAGTAATTCTGTAGGTGCAATTTCAACTTTACGGGTATCATCAATATGTAAATATACATTTCGACCTTCAGCTTTTGCTTGTTCAAAGAACTCAACAATACCAGGTTGTGGCATTAGTTCATAGCTATGTAATTCAACATCGTGACGGAGAAATGCTCGAGTACTTTGAGCCCAACCTACACCGAGTTCGGTAACATGTTTACATTGTGAAGTCAAATCTGACAACACCGGTAGATGCTCGTGAATGTCAGTTTCTTTGGCACAAGCTTCTTGATATAATTGTTCAAAATCCATGATTATGTCCTATAAGTGAAAAATGATTCTGGTGGTTCTTGATTATACTTCTCTTGAATAAATTGTTTCCATTCCGGTACTCGGTCATACTGGTGAACAATAGAAAATATATGTCCGTCATGAGTTTTTACAAGTCCATCTTCAAAGATTGGTTCTTTTTCAGTTAAGAACGGTCTAAACTGTTCAATTTTGGATGGGTCTACTGTTGTGCCTGCTTGACAAGCCCAAGCATCTGACTGTTCAGCAAAAAATATTCTATCTTTAAATGGCTGTGTCTGAATCAGAACATTATACACCGCTTGGTCGCAAATTTGAATAGGTCTGTTGACTGCGTTCCAGAAAATATTGAACACCATATCTTTAACATACTCCGCATGGCCACCGATTGTTCCAACATTATAGATTTTGTTATTTTTAAATTCTTCATGTACAATTGGACCGTAAGCTTGCATTAGATTCTCGTTACCCCATGGTTCATCTTTGTATAACATACCTTCTGAACCGGCAACAAGTTTTAAATCACGGAGATTGTAATGCAACCAATCCATTGGATTAGTTTGGAAGAAAACATCCTTAACATCTGTGGTAACCACATAACGATATCGTTTGTAATGTGCTTTGAGAAAATCGTAGATTGATAGGAATCGTGCCACATGGATTGGAGCATTGATTCTCATCATTGGAACAATAATAAAGTTCCGTTTGATTAGTTCACCAAGTGTTTCTTGTGATGCGTCACCAACGACCATCACTTTATCACCGGTGAAACCACAGTCATCGATTGATTCGACCCATGGTTTTAGTTGATTGTAATTGTATCCTGTAAAACCACCAATGATTAGGTCTTTTTGCGCCATGGGTAAACTCCATTATATTTTTCATTCATTATTTTATTTCCATTTTCAAAGAATTCTGCTGTCACAGAACCTCTGCCACCATCTACACGATAATGTACCGTATATTCATTTGTGCAATCAAACTTTGGAAAGTGTTGTGCAATAGTTGCTAAGAATACTCTATCTTGACCCCAACCACCATGCCATACACTTGCAATTTTGGTTGCAATATCTATTTTAACACAATAACAATTAGTATCTATATGATTTATTCCATGATACGACTGCCATTTACCTAAGGATTCACAATCATCAAATGCAGCAAATTGTCCGCCTTTATGATGTATTTGTCGTAATGAATAACACCAATCTAAATTTCTTGATTCGATTGTATCAACACATTCTTGAACATGACGATCACCTAACCAATTATCCTGATCAAGCCACATGACATAATCGGTGTTAATTAAATGAGTGAAAGCAGCATAGATTCGGTGACCATAAAATCCTTTGGCACCAACATTGACAGGCAGTGCAGTAATATGGAATCGGTCATGACCATCGAACTGTTTCAACAATGCGGCAGTTTTATCGATATGTTCATCACCATCAATGATGACATAACAATCGGTAGGATAGGTTTGATTTAGTACAGACTTTACAGCATCAACAACTTCTGGTGCTCCAGTAGTTGGTATAATCACAGTAGCGGACATAATTAATCTCTAGTTAGTTTCAGTATCTTTTCAATTTGCTTTTCGATAACAGGTTTACGATTCGGCCAATATATGTATTCTTTATCTCCAGTAGAATGGAGTTTTGTAAGGAATGGTATCACAATCTTTTCTACTTCGGCAAGCCGTGCCTTGTAGTCCTCAGCAGTTTTTGTGGTATTATTGATGACAGCATTGTATTCTTCTTCCGATACGGCAGAGAATCCAAAATCATTATCATCGGAGTATTGTTTAGAGAGTTTGTCAAAGTCAATGAGTGCCATAATTTATCCTATTTTGCTATTACAAATTTACCAGAATCTTTTGTTCTAGAAGTTGAATACTCATAGATAATACGAACAAAATTATCTGCTCTATCTTTATCTTGGTTTAACCATGCTTTAATTTTTGGCATAATTTTATTAATCACATTCAATGCACTTAATTCTGCACGTTCTTTTTCAAACGCTTCTCTTAATGGATTTTTTTTATTTTTACCAGTATTACTATCTTTTTCAAGTTCTGGCTTTTTACCACCAGCATACTTCTTCAACCAATCAGCCAATTCTTTTCTATATTTTTTATTTCCATCTTCAAATGTTTTTTTAATCTCTATAGCAAATTTAGGATCGATCACAGCAACCAACGCTGAGAATATATCAATAGATGCTAAAGAACCGGCTCTTGCTTCAGCTCCGGCATAAACTACGTCACACTTAAAAGCACCACCAGATACATCATGTTTAACCTTTATATAATCCTTTGGACTGGTTGGATTAAAATAAATTTTCATATCTCTAGTTTGTGGTTGATTTACCTTATATGGTTTCCAATTACTTGTTCCATTGTATTCATATTTTGAAATTACTTTTAGTTCATCTTGACGACTAAAATTCACCTTTTGAAGTGTGACTTGTTTTGTTTGTTTTTTAAGAGATAACGGTAATAATTGGCCGGATTCAATCAAATCACTTATTAGAATATTTAAACTTGAAAAAATGAATCCTGTTTTAGTAGAGTTTGCATCCACAGTTTTTTGAATTTTATCTCTTGCTTTATCTGAAGCAAAGTAAATATCAGCCGGACTCCATTTATTGATATCACCAAATACTATACCTTTAGCACCTATGTCATCAACTTTATTAATCGCTTTAGCTGTTGCATTGGCTTTATCAAATAGAATTTGAATGTTTTTCATTACAGTATCATCACCACGAACAAACCAAATTTCAGTAGCTTTAGGTTTTTTAATTCCTGTTGATTTTCCCAAAACTTTATCAATATCAGATACAAGTTTTTTTGCAATTAAAACTGAAGATTCGTACCAATCAACGTTTTTTTCTAAAAACTTTTCTAAAACAGGTAAAGTTGTTTGTGGGGTATCTGTATGATTATTGTATACTTGCTCTATTGAATCGGTTAATTTTTTATTATTTTCCCAAAGCAATTTAAATCCCGCATATGTGGGAGCATTATCCAAATCAAAAACTATATCTAATTTTTCTCTTTTTAATAAAACATAGTCCGCTAGTGAACAAAAGAGTGCTTGCGAAGCCTCTGCTAGTGTTGTGGTATCTGCCATTTATCGTATGATTTGAATTTCTTTACCTGAAGTCCATACTTCAAGTTCCGTTCTTAATCTTCCCTCAGATTTGAGAGTTTCGTATCTATTTATAGCCTTGCTCCGCCACCACTCGATGATGTTCTTTAACTCATGTTTCTCATAGTTAGGACCAGGAACCAAAGTATCAGTTTTACAGTTCATGTAATCAATAGAGTTATTATACCCAAAATCGGATGTATAATATCTTTTCTTTTCTGTCAACTTTTTGGCGTTCTCAATCGTTAAAAGGAATGCCTCCCCTTCAGAACTCCCCTTTAAAGCTGCTTTAGTTAAAGCTATAATCTTGGTAAATGTCCTTAGCTTCCTACTGGTGGTCGATGTATCACCTGCCAACAAATCTCCAGTAATATTCTCCACATAGTTCTTCAAATCATGATATCGTTCACCGTGCATCATTGGTACAATATCAGATTCAGTTAAACCACGAAAACGAATATAGGGTTTCATGCCAT
>Ga0208499_1000148_pt1 | contig 30446 bp, 35 predicted proteins | sample CryBogCBE07Jul09_FD_185504 | JGI IMG/M metagenome (GOLD analysis project Ga0208499, IMG submission 185504) | Freshwater microbial communities from Crystal Bog, Wisconsin, USA - CBE07Jul09 (SPAdes) (version 2) | ecosystem: Environmental > Aquatic > Freshwater > Lake | place: Crystal Bog... | reverse complement strand
TTCACCATCAGCTCCGGCACCACGTAGCAGGACGTCAGCTCGTCCCCGTCTTCATCGACGCCTAGCAGCATGGTCCTCAAACTGAACGCACCGGCTGGCCCCTCCTCGCCGACGCGGCTCTTCGCCAGCCACAAGCTGTGACCGCTGACGACGCCCGTCAGCTGGTTCCTCTCAGCCGTGATCGACAGGACAGCATCACACCCTGCACGCCACGCCGAAGCGCCCCGTAGGCCCGTCTCTGCCCCTTTGCCGTAATGGTGGATAGGGACCATCAGCACATCCAGCTCGTCGCCGATGACCTTCATCGCCCGGATCACCTTGGACGCCTCAGAATTGTCGTTCTCGTCCTGCAACGCGAAGACAGCGGCTAAGGTGTCGATGACGATAGCCCCCAGCCGGACGCCGTGCTGGTCCATCATCTGCGCATTGGTCCAGCGCAGCTTGGAGATGAAGGCGCGTACTTCGTCGGGCTTGGTGAAGTCGGGGATGGTGGCGGTCCACGCGATGGGCAGGGTGCCGTCCACGTTGCGGGCCATGCGCGCAATGGTGAGGCGAGGCTGGATCGTCTCGGCGCCTTCACCGGCCACAAACATGACGCCGACGCGCTCCTTGACGCGCCGATTGAAGAATGTCTGGCCGGTCGTGAGCGCGACGGCCAGATCGACGGCGACGAAGGTCTTACCGGCGCCCGACTGCCCGCCGATGAACGCGATGCCGTTGCGGGGCAGAAGGCCTTTGATCAGGGATGGCGGGAAGGTGAAGGGTTTCAGATCATCGAAATGCACATCCTTGTGATCCGTGCTCATGGCGTGGACCACGGCGCTCACGACCGTCTCATTGTGGTCTGGCTTCTCGAACCACATGCCGGGGACGAAGAACGGGTTGTGGCCGCCCTTGGTGATGCCGGAGCGTGTTGTGGCTAACGACTCCTCCGGCGAGAGCCCGGCGGCGCTGGCCGCCTGCATCAGCATCAGCTCCGCCTCATGTCGCTCGACGAGCCCGGCGGCGATGCCCTGCCCCGCGACATAAGCTGCGTCGAAGAGCGCGCTGTTGCGGGTGCCTTCCGGGGCCATGATCAAACTGTTAGCCTTTTGGTGAACGAGGCCTAACGCTTGTTTTCGGTCGTCCGCATGGCTGTTGCCGACGAAGGCTGGCGGTTCCCAGTCGGTGCGCTCGACATATTTGCGGGGGATGATGTCCCAGCAAGCGTTCAGAAACTGATCGAGCTGGCTTTGGCTGATCATGGGGATAGATGGATCATCGACCACCAGCTCCAAGGGTGACTTGTGCGGCCATTGGTAATCCCGTCCGGCTTTGGCGTGAAAGCCGAATCCAACGACCTGTCCAGACCCGGCGAAGATTTCGATGGGATGCAACTTTCGGGATTTGATCGTCCCATCGTTGCGGTAGATCAAGACCTTCTTCGGGGCCAGACCGATGCGGACCAGTGGTGTCTGGCCTAAAAACCGCAGCGCAAAGTCATAGGCGGCTTGGGCCTGTTGCTCATCGAGAATATCCAGATCGACGGCGACGATCTCGCGTTGGATGGCGAGACAGACGATCTCACCTTCCAACTGACCTTGACCCTCCAATGTTTCATCAAGCTTGTCCGGCGGCCACTGCGCGTTGTTGAGATCGTTCCATCTCGTGATGGATGGGCGCTTGGTGTCGGCATAACCGGGGATGGGGCGCCAGCCGTTTTTGACAAGCGTCGGCGCCAGCTGCACGAACAGCGAGGGCTTGTGGTGCATGTTCATTCCCCTACACCACTAATAGATGCTGTCTTGCAATTGTTAACAATAAGCTGTATGTACCGCATTGGGTCGCCTCGTCTCGATCCAGTCCCCAAGTCGTCCTCCCCGACGTAAAACCCGGCGCCTGTCCCCCAGCGCCGGGTTTTTTCTGTCAGACCACATTCCACCCATTATCTTTTAATTTTCGCCGCCGTTGATCGTTTACAAAGTTACCCATAAGTCTGGGCAATTCCGCTATGTCTCCAGCGGCGGCGTCTGTCATTAATACAGTAGCTTGCATCATTGCAAAAAGGACAGCCTCATCCACTAAATCAACATCCACTTCTGCGTTGGCTTCATAAAACACGTTGGTAAGGTGTTTTAACTGTTTTAGAAAATCCAAATTTAGCTCATTAAATTTGGTCATATCTCTGGGTCTGTCCGCCCAATTACCGAAGTCCAGCATGGTTGTCCCCTGTCGTCTTGCGTGGTCGCGGGTTCTGTATTTCGAAAGCGCGGCACAGCGCCTCCAGAATGACCGCAGTTTGCCCGCAGTTTTCGGTCATCCGTCTCTGAATTTCATGGTAGATCGCCGCTGGCACCCTGACGGTGACAGACTTCGTGTTGTACCCCGGTCGCATGATGTCCCCTTCGCGAGGCTGTGAACGTATGACGTTATCGAGCGTGATGTCAATCAGGTTTTCGCATAACGCTTCAGCGTGAACCCCGCCGCCGCCACCGGTAGGCCAGCGGCCCACTTTGGCGTCCGGCACATCAGCTCCTCGAACTCCTTTACGGCGCCCAGATGATTGGGCAACTCGGCGACGATCTCGTCATGGACGTGCATCTTCACGGGGTATCCTGCTTCCTCGACATTGAGCATGGCGTGGACGAGAAGGTCTCGCGCCGTCGCCTGCACCAGATTGTTGTAGCAGATCGAGATGTTCAGCGGGTAGCGCATCCACGCATTGTTGGCGCCGACTCCCCTGACCGTGACCGCAGGCTGCTTCTCCCGCTTGGCAGGCTCCAGCGCCTTGTCCGCCCACGGCACCTCGACGTCACGTATCTCCGGCACCCCATAGGCCAGACACCGCCCAGAGGGGAGCTGGAGCCACAAGAAACCATGGGCGACGATGTAGCGTGCGAAGGGCAGGCCAATGGCCGCCGCTGGCTCGCCGGGGTTTTGCGTGGCGGTGAACGCCGCGTCGATCAATGAGCGCCACGCCTGCACCGTGCCGGGGTGCTTGGCACGCCATGCGCTCTTGATCATCTCGGCGGCAATGTAAGCCTCGCGGGAAAGCTCCTTCGCCGTGGTGTCACCGCGCTTCAAGTTCTCCTCGTAACGATCTTCCGCCTTGATCTTCTTCTCATACTCCGTGACGTCCCACAGGGTCGGGTAGACGGTGGCAAGATCAAGCTTGTTGGCGCGGGCCATGCGGGACAGGGCGCCAGCGCCGCCGCCGAAGCCAAGTGCCAACTCTGCAACTTTACCGACTTGACGTTGCTGCTTCGTAACCTCTTTGACCGGCACGTTGTAGATGCCCGCAGCCGCTGTCTCGTAGAGGCCGGCGCCGCGTCCCGCGTCCAACTCCCGGTAGGCGTTCAGCTTCCACGTCTCACGCCCATACCATGCCGCCACGCGGCCTTCGATGGAACTGAAGTCGCCACCGATGAACTTGTGCCCCGGCGCCGCCCAGATGAACGAGCGCAGGGCGTCCGCCAGAAGGTGCAGCGGGCGTCCCAGCGTATCGCCGTACATGAGGTTCATGATCTCCGGCGAGCCGGTGCGGATCGACTGGAACAGCACGTCGCGGCGCACATGCGCGTCTTCGAAGACCTTGCGCGGGCGCGGCATGTTGTGGACCTGACAGAGCTTGGAGCTGAACCTTCCGGTCTGTCCGGCGCCGTGGTGCAGGAAGACGCCCTTGACCGTGCCGTCGCGGGTGGTGGAGCGCAGCATCGCCGCCACCTTCTCCACCGATGCCTTGCCGCCTTCGATGCGCAGCTCCAAGGCGCGGCGCACATTGTCCGGCAGCTGGAGGTGCAGCGTCTCGTCGATCTCGTCCTTGTCCATGGCGGCGATCTCGACGCCCTGCTTGTGGACCCACTCCTTCATGCGCGCCGTCAGCGTGACCGCTGGCACGGCGCCGTCGGTGAGGGCATGGAGTTCATCGTTGATCTTCTCTTTGGCCTTGTCCGCCAGCGCCAGCGCCGCGTAGGCGGACCTTGTGTCGATGCGCAGCCCCCGGTCATTGATCCGCTCGTTCAACCAGTAGACCTGCATTTCCATGTCCGAGAGCGGCACCAGCCGGTTGTGCGCTTCTTCCTCCGCCAGCACGTCAATGTCGCAGTATTCGTGGAAGCGCTCCAGCGAAACTGGATCGTCCGCCAGCGGGTGCCAGATGGCCTTGCCCTCGTGGTCGAAGCCCATCGGCACCGAATGGATCTTGATCAGACCGGCGCCTGCCTTGTCCTTCTTGATCGTGAGCCCCAAGGCGTCGCCCAGCCGGTCCAGCGAGCGCGGCAGCGCCATGGCGGCAGCGGTGACCGCCGTGCAGCGGAACTGCTCCAGCTTTGGCTTGGGCCAGCCATACCGTGGCGTCGCTACGTTCCACCAAATCAGCCGCTCGAACCCGGCGTTGAAGGCGCAGATCTCGCCGCCTGCCTCGACATAGGCGCGCAGATAGGCTGGGCAGGGGTCTGGGCGGCGCCAGCGGCACAGCTCGTTCAACGGCCCGCCAGCGGCAATCCATGCGCGCGTGGCGTCGTTGAAGACCTCATGCTCGCCAATGCTCAGTTTGAATGAAGCAAGAAGAGCATCCGTTTCCGGATGCTCCGCATAGACGTAGACGCCCCTGTTGATCAGGTCGGCAGGGCTTCTGGTTTCCCAGTCAAAGATCAAGCTCATCGCGCACCGAGGTCAAGAGGGCAAAAACACCGAACACGATCAAGGTGTTCCATCGTGACTTCTGTCTTGCTCATTTTCCCACCATCCCCAGTGCTTCGTTGGCGATCCAGCCGCAAGACTCTTCCTCTGCCGGATCAAGGTTGCGAATTTTGTAGAGCGCGTCGCAGACAAGTTCGAATTTGCGATCCATCTCGTCGTAGTGCATCGCCCATGACAGCTGCTTGGATTTCTCCACTTCCAGCTCGATGATCAGTCCCTCGATTACATCCATTTGTCGTCTCCCATCATAAAAGCTTTGATTACTTCCGCCGCGAGCGGCGGGACGATGGCGTTACCGTAGGCGCGCAGTCGTCCCACTCGGTTGGATACCCCATGAGCCAGCAGGGGAAGGCCGGGTTTAGAGCGCCTCGATTTGCCGTCGGCTCCGGTGAGCCAGATGTGGTCGTCCCAAAAGCCTTCGCCATCACTTGAAGGTCCGTAATTGCCGTCCGGTTGCTGTGTGTGCCGTCCCGTTCGCCCATTCGAAGCTTCATCGCCAGATGCGCTTCCGGTGTCTTGTTGTCCGGGTTGGCTACTGGCGTCGGCCATGTGGCTATGTGCGCCTCCGCAGTCAGCGTGAGCGTGTTGCGAGTAAACTCGGCTGGATACCCCGCTTCCTTCGCCATGTGGCACGTTGGTGTTGCCCATGTCGATGGCGACCCAGTAGAGCCGCTGGCGAATGTGCGGGGCGTTGACCGCGAGAGCCGGAATATCTGCCGCCCGGCTGGAGTAGCCAGTTCCTTCCAGATCAGCTCGAACTCCATCGAACCATCCGTACCCAGCCTTTCCCGCAACTTGCTCTCCCACAACGACATTGGGTCGGCAGGCGCGAATGAGGCGGTGGAAGTGCGGCCACAAGTGGCGCTCGTCATTAACTCCGCCGCCTTTACCGGCGACGGAGAAGGGTTGGCAGGGGCAGCTTCCAGTCCAAACAGGTCGGCTATCCGGCCATCCTGCAAGGCGCAGCGCATGTGACCAGCCGCCGATGCCTGCGAAGAAGTGGCATTGATCAAATCCTTGTAGATCGAACGGCTGAACGTCAACGATGGATCGGGTATCAACTTCGCCATCTGCTATGTGCCCCGCTTTGATGAGGTTACGCAGCCATTCGGCTGCGTAAGGCTCAATCTCGTTGTAGTAGGCCGCCATCACGCCACAGGGGCGTTCAGCGTCTGCGCGAGGTCCGCCATGAGCTTTGAAGGCTCGGCGTTCCGATCAATGCTGCTGGCGTACAGCTTGGCGTAGCCACCCACGTCAATCGAGTGATCGTCGAAATTGTGGTCGCCGTTCAACAGCCGCCCCAGCTTCGATGCAATCATCTCCAAGGCTTCTTTCTGCCCGTCGTTCATCTTCACCCAGTTGGGACTGCTGCGAAACATATCCTTCAAGGATTGGCTCCAAGCAGCGGTGCTCTTGTATGGGCCGTGAGTCTTCTCGCGTTCGTTGATGATGTCCATTGTCGTCCCCTTTAGTTGGACCGGTACGCTATTCAAAGATGGAGCCAGTCCGTTTAGCATCTCCATCAAGCTCTTTGATTCGTCCGTCATTTTGTCACCCCAGAGAACTTTATGTAAGACGTTACCCCTTTGTCAAACAAATACCATGCACAGTTGTCTTTTCCCGTGAATGGCGATCCTTCCACCCACTTGAGCCGTCCTACCGCCACGATCTCGACGCAGAACGCCAAGTAAGGCTTGGCTTGCCTCGTATGAGCCCAATCTGCGTCGAACAATAACCAAGTAGGACGCAGCTGGCTGAGGTGGAGAATGAGGGGGTGCAACACGCCGCGCGACCACGGCGGGTTGGTGATGATCAGATCCGCGCCCAAACAATGCACTTCGTTCAGATCCAAAACATCCAGAACGCGGATGTCTCGGCGGCGCGGCTCCAGATCGGAAGCGTAGGTGCAGGTGTGGCCCAGCATGTCGAGCATGTCGGCAAGCCGCCCATCACCTGCACAGGGTTCGACGAAGGTTGTGTTCCTACTTAACCTTGGCGCCAAAGCGGAAACTGCTGGCGCCGGAGTCGGGTAGAAATCCATTGGATTCCTTTCGAAGCTCGACCTCTTCCCCATCACGCTTAACTCCCGTTTTGGGGACGAAGACACGCTTGCGATGATCCGGACACCACGATCCTTTTTCTGTGGGGTCGCCGCAGAACAAGGTCTTCTCACCGCTCCCGCTGACGGGAAACCGACACATGTTGGTCGTCAGGGCCATGAGAAAGACCTGATTGCCTGTCGGCTTCAGCGGCCCCTGCGGAGGCGGCTGATACCGCGTCTTTGTTTTGAGGTGGTGGATCGTCGCCGTTGGAATTGGCTTGGGTCCGCCCAACCAGATGCCCATTCGTTGCGTCTTGCCGATCACTGAATTGCGCGTGTACCCCTCGCCCAATTCCTTTGCTATCTCACGGGAGGTCATCCCCTTAGCCGCCATCTCGCGTAGCTTGGCTACGTCGGCTTCCGACCAAGGTGTGTTTCCCATCAGTCGAAAAGCCCCAGCGCCTGCACGTACACGCCCAGCACCGCACGGTCTTCCATCTTCATCTTGCGGATGGCGTAGGCCTTTTTCAGTTCCTTCGTGAAGCCTTTGGACTTGGCTTCCGCCCAGACGGCTTTCATGTCAGCGGCGATCTCCGCCTTTTCGCCTTCCAGCTTTTCGATCCGGTCCAAAATGCGCATCATGTCGCTTGTGTTCACGTTGTCAGTCATAACAATCTCCCGGTGAAAGTGGCGCGGGTTGCCCCGCGCCGATTGAATTAAGCCCCGAACAAGCCGCCAGCGCCAGCGCCCGTGCGCGTGGCTTCAGGCGCCTCGCCTTCGTCCGGCACCGACTCCATCCACTTGCCCGCGTCCACGCCGCCAGAGCCGCCCAGACGGTCGCCATCCTTGATCTTCTGGAAGAACTGGATGCCGAACGACACGCCGTCGCCGTTCTGCGCGTTGGTCCACGCAAAGGCGTTCAGCACGGCCTTGCCGTAGCAGCCGGAGTAGATCTCCTCTTCGGTGGCGGGGATGTGCTCGGAGCGATAGCGCAGCACCGGCTGGCGCACCGACTGCACGCGCAGGAAGAACACGTCAGGGCCGAAACCGGGGTGCAGCTCGCCGGTCTTCTTGTTGCGGGCTTCCTTGCCCGCGCCGTCGAGGAACGGCGACTTGATCAAGCCAGCCTTGGCGCGGTCAATTCCCTTATCGCCCCATTGGGCGATCAGGACACTCTTGACGGCGGCGTCGAGCGCGCTGCGGTCGCAAGTCTTGGAAAAGATCAGCGTGCAGCCATACTTCTCCACGCCACCCTCTTGCTGGGCGCGTGGCTTAAACAACGACCCGGCAAACGAGACGCGGCAGAGATCAGTCTTAAAGTCAGATGAGCGTTCCATGTTCAGTCCTTCACAGGTTCAAAGAAAGATTCGGTTTTGGCTTTGACAGCCGGGCGGGAAGTCTTCTTCGCCGACACCAGATTGGTTCCGGTGACGAGCTTGTGGTACATGTTGGCGATCTCGTCCTTTCTTTTTGCGCCGATTATTTTCTCGATCTGCGCGGGGGACAACAGCTTCTTCGAGAAGATCTGGTCTTCCGTCAGTTTGACCACAGATTTCAGATCGCTGATGATCTTCTCGTCGTCAGCGGCCCATTTGCGATTGCCGATCTTCTCGACCAGCTGGTATCCGGGGATCGTGGTCCCCTTCTCCGCCATCGCGTGCGCTGTGGCGCGCACCGCCTTCGCCCAATCCTCCAACATGTCGAGACCGTCGAGGATGTGGGCAAGCTCTTCCGGCGACAGCGCCGGGACCGTATTCGAGATCATCGGTGGTGTCTCCAGTGTGGGGTCTTCAAACCAAGCTCTTGCGACCTCCGGGGAGACCGTCAGAGCCTTGCTGCGCAGCGCCGGGCAGATGCCCTGCGCTGGACAGAAGGTGCAGTTGCCGGGCGTCAGCGCCGCCGCTGCCCATGTGTCGAACGCGGTGCGGTTGCCGTTGATCATCTCGAAGCCGTCCAAGGCGAGCTTGGACCGTTCCATGGCCTTCATCAATTCCGCTGTCCATTCGATCAGCTCCGCGATGTGGAACGTCTCGCTGCGGATGCGCCCGTCCTTGTGGGACGCGCGCGGCTGAACGATGGTCACCTTGACCGTATCGACCTGATTGACCAACTCCTTCGGGGCATTCAGCAACGCAAGCAGCGCGTAGGTGCGCGTCTGTTTGTTGCCATTCACCTCGACGATGCCACGACCATTCTTCAGATCAACCACTTCGATCTCGCCCAGACGCGGCTTGATGATGGTGGCGTCACATGTCCCGCCAGCGTCAAACGGCGGGTCGAGCTGGGCTAAAGAATGGCGTTCCTCCAAGAACAGGAAGTCCCCTGCGTTTGGATCGTAGTTGGCGACGACGTAATCGACGTAAGTCTGCGCGGAGCCGACAAGCTCTTCCGTGATCTCCACGTCGAACCCGTCGATGCTGTAGACGTCGCCCAAGAACTTCGAGCAGTCCTTGTCGCCGCGCAGCGCCTTCTCCGCCACTTCATGCGCGGCAGTGCCTTCCGCCGCGTAGATGCTCTTTTTGTCGTCCGGGGAGATGGAAACCATCGCCATCCGGCCAGCGCAGGTCCAATTGGCGGCGGTGGAGCTGGCCGACCAGACTGCGTGGTAGCGGTCGGAATGGGCGGTCATAGCACCACCTTTCGGTTGTACCAGTTGTTGTCGGTGGCGTCGTTGATCGCATCATAAGCCTTGCGCAGCGAGGCCTGATCCTTGGGCACCAGACGCAGCGCTGAGACCGCCGGACCGAACGTCTTCTTGAGGATGTCCGGGCCATCTATAAGGGTATTAGCCATCTTATCGTTCACGTCGTACTTGGCGGCATAGGCCATCAAGGCGTTGCGCAGGTCGGTCTCAGTGATTTCGGCCAGCGCGGTTTCGGGCTCGTCGGCGAACAAGCCGACATTCGAAACAGCCACGTCTTCAGCTTTCGGCGCCGGGCTCGTGTCCACCATGTCGCCCTTGATTGCAGTGATCGCTGCACGCAAGGACTCTTGGTCGTTCGGGATTTCGGCGATGGGCATACCGAGCAATGCGGGGATCGCCTTCTGCGCCGCCACGATGCCAAACTTCTTCGTGTATTCGCCGACCGCTGCGCGCACGTCGTCGTGGGTCAGCGTGTCGCTGGCGGCTTCCGCAGCCTCGTCGGCGACGTCTTGCTCGTTCACCACCGGAACCGCCACGGGAACCTCTTCCGCCTTGGCGGCGACTGCGGTCTCCTTCGGCTTGCGACCACGCTTCTTGGGCTCTGTCGGCTCCGTCTCGACCGGGCTATCGGGCGTGACGCGGGTGACAGGCTCTTCGTCGTCTTCGGGCAACTTCACGCTTTCAGGAATGAACCACGAAACGTGCTCCATCAATTGCTCGAACAGGTTGCCTTTAGGGTCTAGCGTAAACTTGATCTCGATCATTTCAGCACTCCGTTGATAGCTGTCCACAATCTCAACAACGAGGCTTGAAGCGCCTCGTCGATTGAGCCCTCTATGCAACAGACGCGAACGAAGGTGTTGCGCGTCTGATTGACATTCGTGATCCGCATGGCGGCCTGAGCCTGATCTTTCGGCGAGAACGACGTCTCGACGAACCACAGCTCGTTGGCGGACGAGAAGTCCACCGCCTCGCCCGCAGCTTGGATCTGGCCCAACATCACGCGGTTTTCCGAATTTCCTCTGAATGCGAGCTCGTATTGCTCGCGCTGCTTCACCGGGGTCGAGCCGTCGATGCGCAGGGGCTTGAACTTCTCCAGTCCGGCCTGCAACACGTCTCCGACCTCCTTGTGCCAATACATCAGCACGATTTTGTCGAGCCCGTTGTCGAACTCTTCCTTCACGGCCTCGACAACCGACTGCGCCTTGATGTTGCCGGTGAGGCGCCGCAGCGGCCCCAATTCCATCTCCAGCTCTCTGGTGTTGCCGTTCTCCGCCGCGTTCATGATCCGCGTCTTGTCGAGATCGCCGTCGATCTTCTTGCGTGTGGCGGGCGACACAACCATCGGGAAAAGCTCAAAGACGGACGGGCGGATGCCGATGTCCTTCTGGGTGCGGCGCAGCATGAAATCGCCAAGCCGTTCGCGCAGCTCGCTCTCGTTGCGTCCGCCGATCACCACCGCGATCTTGTTGAACCGGCTGATCTGCTTCATGCGCACGATGCAGTAGCGATGCCGGAAATCTTCAAACCGGGTTACGTCCGGCCAATCCCATTGATCGTTAGCCAGAAGCCGTTCTGGGCATGACGAGCGCATGGTCGTCCATATATCTGAAGGGTCGTGCGGCAGCGGGGTGCCGGTGAGGAACCAAGCGCGCGTCGTGTCCTTAACCAGCGCACCGCCAGTGAACAAACTCTTGCCGCCCGCCACAGGCTTGCCCAGAATGGCTTGTGTGCGCTTGGCGTCAGGGTTCTTGCAGTTGTGCGATTCATCGAGGATCACCAGATCGGTGGTGCGCTTGGACACGAAGGTCGTGGCGCCGTTGTAGGAAAGGATGCGGACGTCGCAGTCGGCGGCGTGCTTGTCCACGCCCACAATCCCGATTGTGCGGTTGAGCTTGCTCCACGTCGCAAAGCCCCGGCGCCAGACGGCGCGGCCAGACGCGGTGGTGACGACATCAATGGTGTTGGCGAAGATATAGTCGGCGGCGATGATGGCTGCGCCGGTCTTGCCGACGCGCGGCTCGTCCGCGAGAAGGGCGCGATGGCGGGACGCCAAAAACTTCGCACCGGATAGCTGGGTCGGCATTGGTTTCACGGCTACAGGCCCTCTGTTTCGACTGTGTGTAAGACATAAGTCCCGAAGGACAATCTGTCAAGCGCGCTTCTTGATATAAATCTCGATCCGTGGCCTGTCCGAATACAGTTTGAACGCGGTCAGACACACGATCTGCGTGTCGTCCACATAAACCACCTTGTTGAGTGAATCGGCAACCCCTTTTACGATATTGTCGATGTCGGGTTTTTTGGTGGGGCGGATCTTCCCCTTCACGGCGTCCAGCTTCCACTTGGCGGGCTTGCTGACAGGCACGGAAAAGTATGCGTGGATGCACATGTCGAGCGCGCCGTCAAAGAGAGGCGCGCGGTTCATGACGCTCTGGGCCGCCCACGCCAACCGTTCCTCAAAGCGCGCTGTTTTCTCTGGCGTGTACGTGTGACCAGTCTGACGCGAGAAGCGCGGACGGCCCTTTCCGATGGGTTCGCCATCAAGAATCAGCTCAAAGTCCCATGCGAAATCTTCGGGACTCATGCGGTTTCTTTCATATACCCGACCAAACTGATCGGCTTTCCCGAGTCAATTTCGAGCAGAGCGAGCAGGATGGCGAAACCTTCCGCTGGAATGGTTCCTCGCAGGAACCACTTGTACAGGGTCGGGCGCTGATAGTCGCGGCCATAGGTCTTCAGGAAGCTGTGCAGATTGTCTGCATTGCCCCAGTGGCTGGTCAAGAAGTCGGCGAAATCGAACATGGTCCGGGTATATAGGACAAGCTGTACTTTGACAACCTGTCCTTATCGGCAACCCCACCGGCGTCGCGCGGCCTTGCCGCGTGCGCTGCTCCACTTCTTCGACCGCGCGCAGAACGATTTGTGGCGCGAACTGCTGCGATCTTTGGTCGGGGCTTTCAGACTGCTGCCGGTGACGCTGTTGTACTTCTTGCGCCCCTTGGCGGTCAGACCGCCGCCTTGGCTTACCGATAGTTTCTCGCCGCGCCCGACCGAAAGGCTTGGCCCTTTCTTTCGTTCAGCCATGGTTACCTCCCCTTGCGCTTCGTGCGCTTGGCGGTGCGTTTTGACTTTCGAAAGGCGTCTGCCGTTGGGGTGCCCGCTGCGCCGGGCGAGCGCATTTTCTCGCCGGAGCCTTTACGGATACGTTCACGTTTGGCGTTGATGTTGTCGTACAAACCAGCCATTACCGCACCTCTTAGTAAGACCGTCCAATTTCATACCATTGCGTGCCGTTGTTAACCAGCGTTAGGGTTGAGCCCGCAGTTGTTGTGAAGTTCGCGCTGTTGTTGAGACGGATGTTTGCTGCGCCAGTCGCGTTGTACACGGTCAAACTTGCCGCGAAGTAAAGCGTAACTTTTCGCCCCGCCCAACCATTGAGAAGTATGCCAAACCCGGTCGTTCCGTTAATTTGGAAGACGTCGCCAAATTCCGGAATGCTGATTGTTCCGGCGGATGCAATAGGGTACAGAACCATGGTGGACGAAATGGTTCCGCCAACTGTGCCGCGCTGGAAATCGCAAGACGGAGAGACGTAGATGTTTCCGCCGCCGCCGGGATTGTAGATAATGGCGGTGGTGACATTTACGGCGCGAACACCGTCCAACATGACGACACTGTTGGCGGAAGAAACAGTAATCGCGTTTATCGTGGTGTCCATACACCCGCCGATAATCCTCACGTCTCCGGAAACTATGTTGTAAACACCGGCTGTTTGCGTCGCAGAACAAGAGGTAAATTCGACGTAATCCCCGGCAGGTAAATTGACTTGATACGCATTGGAGTTGGTTGTTCCAGCTATGCCGTAAGCAGTACAGCCAATGAATTTGCCACTCGTGTCGCCAAGAACGCTGTTGCCGACAATAAAACCCACCGCGCCGTTATTGATGTAATCGGCTTGGCAATCCACAAGAACGGGGCCGCCGTCACCCGATAGAAAATAGCTGATGTTGTACCCAAGGGCGAAGCAATGCGCCAAGCTGATGAGCGCAGAGCCTTCAATGTCGAACGCAGTTCCGGTCCTCAGATATGAAGCCGTGGTGGCTGTGGCTGTGTACGTGCAGAACGGCCACATGTGGCAATACTGAAGATATGGCGTGTCATAAGCATTGAGTATTTTGATGCCGTTTTGATTGTCGCCATAAAGCCACTCGTACTTCTCTCGGACTTGGTTGGTGCTGGTTACGAGCTGGTTGAAGCCAAGAACAAGGCTGTAGCCAATGTAGCAGTCGTCGCCCTGCACTGTGATCGCCGTGCCTGCAAAGGCCGACGAATCTGTCGCGGGGATTACGAGACCCTTGCGATAAATCGGCACGCCGCGAATAGACGAGCCAGATTGCATGGTTATCGTGTAGGTTGGGTTTAAGATCAGCGCGCCGTTGAGCGTAGATAAATCCAGCGGCTGACCACCCGAACTGCTGTTGTTCGTTGTTCCGGGGACTTGCCATCCCGCGCAGAGTTGGACGCCCTTTGGAATATTGAGATTGGCGCTGTTGATCAGGTACTGCCCCGGCGCGTTCAAGAGAACTTGCTTGCCCGGGCCGGCTGCATTGAGCGCGGCTTGAACGGCGGCTGTGTCATCGGTCACCCCGTTTCCGACAGCGCCAAAGTCTTTGACGCTCAGCACGTCACCAAAGTAGGCCGACAATGTTCTTGCCGTTGTCGCGCCAGTTGCCGTCGCCGACGCTGCGTTGACGTTGCCTATATAGGCGGGGGTTGTCAGATTGGTGCCATCGTAGGTGAAGTTGGCGGAGCCAGAAAACCCGCCAGAACCGTTGTTGTATTGAACCGATCCCGTCGCGCCGGTAGCGTTCTGGCTTGCTGTGACGAGCGGAGTCCAATACGTCGGATTGGCCGAAGGAATGACGTTCACGTTGGTCAACAAGGCGATGTAGGACACGCCGTTGTACAGAACCACATCGAGTGGCGCGTAGTTGGTGTATTGCGACCAAACCCCTGCGTAAAACATGACGGAGTTGACCGTCGTGTCCAGCACGTTGTTCAGGATCGGGCCGGTGATGGCCCCCGTGCCGTTCAGCCTGATCTGCGAATTGATCGTCCCAAGAAGCTGCTGGCGGTTGTCGATGGTCATCATTCACACCTTTTGATTACGCCGCCATGTCGAAAGCTTTTTCCTCGACGGACGCCACGCGGGATTTCCATCCTCTGCCAAAATCGTTCCAAGTCGCAAGCCCCTGAAGAAAGGCAAGTCGCGCATCGCACACTTGAGACGCTACAGTACGGGGGTTGGCGGCGTTTACGAGCGCTAGGGTTTCGGGTCCAATCTGCCCATCTTGCGCGGTGCCCAGCACCTTCTGCAAGATTTTGACCGCGCGGCCAGTGCCGCTGTTGATCGCGAAATCGAATACGGCGTAGTCCACGCCATCAGGAAGATCGTCGCCCCGCACGGCATCCCAATACCGTTTGCGGTAGAGCGGCATCACATCGTTGGGCGTCAAGGCCTTGATGTCGGCCTTGCTGACTTCATGCCCGACAAAGGCTTCCCACACCGCTTTGGTGCAGCCCAAATTGGTCGCGCCGCCGGGATCGGCAGGGTTGTCCACGTAACCGCCTTCGTTCTTGAGAACAAGGGCAAAGCACTCGGGAAAGTTATTGGCGCTCATCATTTGCTCCCGCAGAACTGTTTCCATTTGTCGTCGTGGGCCAGAATTTCTTCCGCCGTCTTGTTCGTCAGTTTGTCGCCCTTGCCGATGAAGATGGGCTTCACCCACGAGCAAGAGGTATCCACGATCTGCGTGTCGGGCTTGCTGGCGCAACCGACCAACATCATAAGCGCCGCAATGACAAGAAGGTATCTCATGGCTGGCTCCAGTTCTTTTGAAGCGTGTCTTGTGGGGTTGGGTCTTTGGCGACGTCTTGTTCGATGGTCGTCGCCTTCGACGTCACTTCTTGCTGGTGTTCAATGGCGACGGCTTCTTCTTTCGTCTTCTCAGCAATAGCCCCAACCGATTGTAAGTGGGACGACCAGATGGAATAGGCGATCACCAGCGCCAGCGCTGAAACAACGCCAACAACGATGTTTCGGATGAAGGGGTTAAGCAGAAGGGTCAACATTTTTCGGCTCCGTGTGCGCTTTCAGGGAAAGAGCTCCGCCACCCCCAGCGAGAATGGCGCTCGCGCCAATCGCCCAGCTCTGCGGGTCAAAATTACCGTGCATGACCGTATGATAGCCACTAATGGCGCAATAGACGATGGAGATTTTGGCCCATAGAATGCGACCAATATCCCAAGTAGCGTTATCGACGCCGGTGAACATGTGTTTCAAAGCAGCGAGCACAGATGACCTCCTAATGCGCCAGAGAGATAGCGGCAAGCAACCCGCAAGCGGCCAGAACGATGAAGAGCAAGAAAGCGCTTCCATAAAGCAGCACGTTACCCATCAACTCCTCCTGCTCCTTAGCAGCCTGAAGTCTGACCGCAGCTTGCTCTTTCCTGATCCGCGTGGTCTCTTTCAGAATGCTGTCCCACGCGACAATACCATATTCTGAGATGAAGGTATTCTTTACCTCGGCCATCATGTGCTCGACCTCGGCCTTTGCCGTAAAAGCCTCGATGGCAATCTGTTCGGCGGTCTTTTCTTCAAAAAGCCCGGGCCGTGGGGGCTGGGCCGCAAGACGCGATAGCTTACCGGCGCTATCCAGAAGCGACATCACGTCGCCAAACATCCCCTGCATTTCCTTACCAACGGAAATGCCGGTCTTGATCGCCTCGTAGCTGGCTTTGGCGAGCGCAAGGATTGTAAGAGGGTCCATTACTTATCCTGTTTGCCGTCCAGCTTATCGTAGATGCGTTGGAACATGCTTTCGATGTGGTCCATGCGTTTGTCGAGATCATCTTTCAAGACGTAGGATTTGGGCAAGTCCGCCTCTATTCGATGAATATCATTTTTTAATGACTGAACGGCTTCCCACAGTTGGCGGGCGAACCAACCAATCGCGGCAAGCGCGGCGCTAAGGACAATATTGATTGTTGATTGATCCATAGCGCCGCAACCCTTTACTGTTCGGTTGTCTCGGCGACAGCCTCAACCGGCGCGGCGGGCGGCGCAAGCTGGGCCATGGCGCTGGTCTTGATCTTGTTGATCAAGTCAGCGACTTCGGCAAACGGACGCTGGCCCAAAGCCGTGAGAATGGCGTTCACTTCTTCGACGGTATGCTTCAGCATGACTTCCATAGTAAGCTCCTTTGACCCTGGCAGGAGTAACCGGGGCGAGGCTGAAGATATTACGGTTGCGTTCAGGCGTAAAGGTTTAGGTCGCTTGTCATTCATCGGGTACAGGGGGAAGAGCAACAAATTGATCGTTCTCAATCTTATACGTGTTAAGGTTAAAATCTTTGGGAAGATCTAACTCTATAAACAGCGGATCAGGAACAACAGTTTTGGGGACAATGAAGCCCTCATAAAGATACTCCGTATCTGTTTCCTGATACACTCCAACGCCTACGATAGTCCCACCTTGAACGTACATAATTTTTGTCATGTCATGTCACCCTCAAGTTATAGATTGAACACGTTGGAGGAAACCATACCCCGAAAATCCACCGCCGAAGAACCACCAATTTTCGTTTGTGGGGTAGTTTGAAGAATTATATTGGTAAGTAGAGGGGAGTCCGTTTTGAGAAAGTGTAGAATTTAAGAACGAAGATTGCGCCCCCGGATTAAAACGAAAATATTTTGGATTTGTTTGGGCCTGCGAGTTTGCAGTAATATTTATCGACCCGGTAAAAAGCGCCGAACCCCTAAGCCCATAAAAATTTGGGGGGTAAATACTGCCAATTGGTATACTGGAGCTAGATATCACATTATTTTCAACTTCGGAAATAACTGGAGATGATCCCGAAAAATCAATCACGTATTTTACAATATAAGTAGTTCCATAAGCCAAAAACAGGGCTTTTGTTGTTGTAGTTGATATACCTCCGACCCCCACAGATGTAGCGCCCAGAGCGACGGGGGTTCCCTGAGAAAGAGTCCCCGAAGTATCGGTCAGTACGTTAATATATTGCCCATAAAACACTACGGCTTTGGACCCACTTGTTATTAAATCAACAGCTGTGCCAACAACGGCGTTATTTGCAAAAGTAACCGTTGATAAATTTATTGTTGTTCCAGTTATAGAAGCCAAAGTTGCGTAAGATGTGGTATTTGCTGTATCGTTATAATAGATTATATACCTAGTTCCACTAGATATAGTTCTTACTTTTACGTTTCCGTATGAAGATATTGTTTGTGTGCCTCCGGCACTTAAGGTTGTACCTGATGCGCTGAACACTTGCAAAACATAATTAGTTGTTGATGTTCCCCCCATTGCCAATAAAACGGTAGATGAAAACGGGAAAATAGCAATACTAGTTGAACCACAACTTGTTGCGGTTTCAGTACCTATTGTAACTGTTGTCCCACTAACAGTCATTCCAAGTATGTAAAGTATGCTTCCGCCGCTAGCTCTGTAATTTACAACATATGTTGTTCCTACAGCTATAATTTGATAAAAAGAACCTCCGGTTGGGCCGTTAGGCAAAGTTGAAGTTGCAACAGTGTTGACTGTTATGGAAGTTCCACTAACAGAAAGAACAACAGCAGAAAAGGATGTTCCTGATGCTGCGGCAATCAAAACTTTATTTGTGCCGATTAAAAGTCCGACGCCAATAGTTGCACTCGCAACAAGTAGTGTTAGCGAACCAAATCCGGCAGTTTGGTCATACACAAGTCCGTATGTATTTGTAGGCCCTGCAAAAACAAACAAAGACCGGTTGCTATCTAAAATAACCCAAGAAATTGGCGTATTATTAGAAAATAAATTAGAACTATTGAAAACTGCGGTAGGGGCCAACAGTTCGTGGTTGCTAAGTATCCAATTTCCCGTGGCCGAACTAGTGCTAGAGAGCCCCACAACCACAGTGGAATACGGCGCAATGAACCCTATGATATTGGACGCGCTGTCATAGATAGTGATGTAATAACCGCCGGTATTGGAAAGATTGTACAAACCCGCTCCGGCAGATGACATGGTTGTTGCGTCTGGCAATTTGAAATATTGCCCATACGTAGTCGGAGCCATAGCTTGAGCCCCGCCAGAAGCGGATGTCAGTGTCACACTTGATGTGGATAGTCCACCACCTGACCCGCCACCGCCACCCGTTGGAGCTGACGATACCCAGCCCGTTCCGTTACTGGTCAGCACGTTTCCAGAAGTTCCGGGCGTAGACAATCCCGTGCCGCCATAAGCCGCGCCAAGAACGCCGCTAGAGTTAGCGCCTTCAGCAAGGATAGATAGGTTGCGCGATATGGTCATCTGTTTGTCCTCAATGGCAGTCTACTACACCGCCGAGCTTTTCTCCATACCTGTTCAGAATAACAGGAACATGCCGCTGGTTGCGGGAATGTACGTGACTACGATCAGACCGGAGCCGCCAGCGCCGCCAGTTATCGACGTTCCCGTCGAGCTTGTGACGCCGCCCGCGCCGCCAGAACCCGCGATACCTGATTTTGCCGCCGCGCCGGTCGCCGCCGAGGCGTTGCCGCCCGGACCACCGCCGCTGCCAAGTGTGTTAAGAATTTCGATTCCTTGTGAACCAGAGCCGCCAACGCCAACTGACGAACCATTCGTCGCGCTTTCCCCGCCACCGCCACCACCACCAACTGTTCCGGGAGAACCGGATGCTGTGCCGGAACCTACGCCCGCACCGCCGCCAACACCGAGCGAATTATTGCCGCCGTTGGCAGCAACGGTGGAAGTAGATTGATTGCTGGTTCCTGCGGTGCCGCCGCCGTTGCCGCCACCACCCGCGCCAGCATTAAAGCTTTGGGTAGTATCTGTGACGGAGCCGCCAGCGCCGCCCGCGCCGTTCGGTCCCGCCGCTCCGCCGCCGCCCGCGCCCGCATAACCTATCGTCGTTCCGGCTGACCCCGACGCGCCGCCTGCGCCACCGTTGTACGTGCTGCCTGTTCCGCCCGTTCCGCCGGTGCTGCCGGTCGTCCCCAGACCGCCACCACCAGCGGTGTAGACGCCAGACGCCCAAGTCGTCGAGCCACCGGCGGAACCAGATCCACCAGCGCCAATCGCATAAGTTACGGAGCTGCCCGCAGTGGAAAAAAAGTTGGTAACCTTGGTGTAACCGCCGCCACCGCCACCGCTGCCACCTTTATGCGTCGTCGTCGGCGAGCCCGCACCGCCAGCGCCGCCTCCACCAATCATGTGGATCGTGTTGTTCCACGGATTGAAATTGGCGGGGACCGTCCACGACGTTCCCGACGTGAGAAGGTAGGCGACCGTGCCGGGCGCAGTGAACAGGGCGCCCGTGACGTTGCTCACGTTCGTGGAGTTGGTGTTCAAGAACCAGACATAAGGAGTTGTGCCGTTGGAAGTCGGCAATGGTGCAAAGGCTATGTCTTGCACAGACAGATAATTGCTGGTCGCTCCGCCGGTCAAAGAGATGGTTGCCTGCGTGCCCGCCGTGGAGCTGTTCAACGTCACCAGATTGCCAGAGGTTCCCGCAATGGCAAAAGAGGACGTGAGCGTCGTTGTTGTGGATGCAGGGAACGTGAATGTTGTGGGCGAAACGCCGTTAGCCAGCGTTGCGAAGGTGTTAGCTCCGGTGATCGTCAGTGCGCCCGCGCCGTCATTTGATACCGGAATGGTATAGGTAAACCCGCCACCAACAAAGGTTTTGGCGCTGGCAGAGCTCAGGCTGATCTTGCCGCTGCCGGTGCCTAACGTGGTCGTGTAGTTGGTTGGCGCAGCGTTATTGAAAACGGTCGCGCCAGAACCGGAACAGAGGAGCGTTCCACCATTCAAGGTTAAGTTTTTTGTTCCGGTCGCGGTGATGTAGCTGGAAGTGCTGAGTGTTTTTCCGTTGAGATTGAGTGTTCCGTTTGTTTGAGTAACGGTTCCTAATGTTGTCAAATTGTCTTGAAGCGCCCAACTGCCGCCGACACCATTAAACACGATGGGCGTCGTAGAGGAGAAAGAAGAGCCACCGGTTTGCACGGTTTGTGAAGTGGTCGAACTAAACGTCACAGACACTACATTAAAAGTGGCCGCTGAAGATATAGTCATGCTTCCGCTGACGATAAACGTTCCGACATTCGAAAACGTGACGGCACCTGCGGAAATGGTGAAATTGGCGCAGTTGTTCTGACCAGTCTGATTGCAAGTTACCGTAAAAGTTCCACCGGAATTGCTATCAAAAACCACATTGTCTGTTATTAGCGGATACCCAGCACCACCCGATCCGCCGCTCGACGTAGCCCAATGTGTGAGCGTGGTGTTATTCCAAGTTCCAGCGCCGCCGACCCAATACCATGTAGCCATGTTTACGCCCCCTGATCAGCTGGGGGATTGAACTGCGTGCCATCCCACGTCCAACCAATGTCGCATGGCTGGTCGTCCGCTATGGCGATCAGCTGCGTCCCTTCGGGTGCCGGATCAACATTTGGATCGGCCACGATGATGTTCGTCACCAATCCGTTCGACAGTTCACAAACCGCACAGCGCATGAGTCACCTTTTACGCAGTGGCGATGCAACGCCATTTTGATGTCTGGCCGTTGTACTGGAACCCGACGGTCACCGGCAAGGTCGTCGAGCCATTCGATGTCGTCGGCACGGAAGCAGTGCTGTTTTCAGTGTTGGTCCAACCGATGGTCTGTGTCGCCGCGCTGAAGTCGTAAATGCGCACCATCGACATTTGACCATCAACCGCGCCGGTTACCGCCATCGTGATCGCCATAGTGGCGGCGGAGCTATTGGTGAAATTATTCACCTTGCTCGTGATCGGCACCGTACCGGCGTTGCTGGAGACAGTGACCGCGACAGCGTTGTTGATGAACTGCGCGGCGGTGTTGTTGGCGGAGAGCGTCAAGGTGCTGGAGCCGTTATTGACGCCCGTGCCGCCGTTCGCTGAAGGAAGAACTGACGTGCCTTGCACCGTGGTCGAGTTCACCCAAGTTGCGATCTGCCCGCTGGTGGGCGAGCCGCTGACCGATACGCCACTGACAATCGCCACGTACAGCGCAATGATGTCAACCAAGTCACCCGCAGACGCCGCTGTGGTCAAAACAATGCTAGTTCCAGATGTGGCCGTATAATCCGATGAATTTAACAATACGCCATTCAGATAAACTTGAACGTACCCAACGGTGTACGTGGCAGTGAAAGTTGTCTGCCCGCCAGTCGCTGTGAAAGTAGTGCGCGTATATGTACCACCGCCGCCGCCCGAAACGGTCGCCCAGGTCCCATCGCCACGCAGATATGTCGTGCTGGATGGCGTTCCAGTGACTGGGTTTGCGCCCAATGCCGAGACCGAGCTGATCACATAGCCGCTGGTCGGCAACGTCAATGCGGTCGTGCCGCTGACCGTCAGGGTCGTGGCGTAAGCTCCGCTGATCGTCAGGGTGCTGGCGGCATTGTTCGCCACGCCGGTGCCGCCGTAAGCCGGGCCTACAACCGCACCATTCCAAGTCCCATTTGTATACGAACCTGCCCAGCTCAATGTATTCGTGGACCAGCTCGCATTGGACGGCGCTTGATTGTGCGTGTCCCACGATCCCGCTGCGGGCGAGTTTACCAAAAGAATAGCTTCAGCAAACGCCCCTGACTGCAATGTCAGCAACGTAGTGCCGGAATTATTTTTAACAACAATCGTTCCAGAAGTCTGATTATTGTTAAACGAGAACTGTGCCCCTGCTGGCAATGTCGTTGCATCGGGAAGCTGGAATGTCTGACCGCCCGAACCTGTCACCACGTAAGCAGGATTAGACGCCGCAGTTAGCGTTGTTGTCGTGCCTGCGGCCACCACAACGGTGAAGCCTTGGAAAAGGGCGTTTACCGTTAAATTAGCATTACTATCCCGCAGCGCCACGCTGTTAGCACCGGTCGAGCTTGTCACACCCGTGCCGCCACTGCCGACAGCTAAAGTTCCTGCAACCGTCACAGCTCCCGATGTAGCCGTGCTAGGCGTCAAACCCGTGGAACCGAATGAAATGGTCGTAACGCCACCGCTAGCGGTGGAATTGATCGTCTGATTCGGCCAGCTGCCGCTAATAGTAATATTGGTCCCCGCGACCAAGCCGGGAGTTGACGTACCAGAGCCGCCACTTGCAACTGGCAAAATACCAGTCACGCCGGTCGTCAGCGGCAAGCCGGTCACATTGGTCAGTGTGCCGGAGCTGGGCGTACCCAAAGCCCCATTGTAAAGCACCGGAGCGCCCGCGCTGCCGACCGCCACGCCGAGCGCAGCAAAAACCCCGGTGCCATACGCAAATTGTCCCAGCTGCGTGCTGGCGTTCACGTAAAGGCCGTAACCGTTGGTGGCGCCCGTGATCGGCGAGCCGATGGTGATCGTCGAGCTGCTGGGCGCCACTGCGCCAAGGACACCTGCATTGTTGTAAAGAAGGTATCCGTTGGTGGCGCCCGTCACTGTGGTCGTTCCAACAACCAACGCGGAGCTGCCGCCGCCGGTGGAATTGATCGTTTGGTTCGGCCAGCTGCCGGTGATGGTGATGTTGGTGCCCGCCACCAAGCCGGGGGTCGCCGTGCCAGTGCCGCCATTGGCGACCGGCAAGATGCCGGTGACGCCGGTCGTCAGCGGCAAGCCGGTCGCATTGGTCAGCGTGACCGCCGAAGGCGTGCCGAGCGCCGGGGTGACCAAAGTCGGGGAGGTGGAGAGAACAACCGATCCAGAGCCGGTCGAGGTCGTCACGCCGGTGCCGCCATTCGCCACTGCCAGCGTTCCGGCCAGCGTGATGGTGCCGGACGTGGTGACCGGACCCCCGCTGGTCGTCAAGCCGGTCGTGCCGCCGCTGACGTTGACGCTGGTCACGGTGCCGGTGCCGGTGCCGCCAGTGATAGCCGCCCATGTGCCGTCGCCGCGCCAGTAGGTGCTGCTGTTGGCGTTGGTGCCGGAATTGAGATTGTTGACCGACAGGTTGCCGGTCACGCCGGTCGAGAGCGGCAAGCCGGTGGCGTTGGTCAAAACGCCGGACGTCGGCGTGCCGAGCGCACCGCTGTAGGTGACGAACCCGCCTGCCGCGTTGGTCGCGTTTCCGAGCGCCGTTAGGACGCCGGTGCCTGCGCCGGTCAGGCCGGTCGAGATCGGCAAGCCTGTGACGTTCGACATAACGCCGGACACTGGCGTGCCGAGCGCCGGGGAGACCAGTGTCGGGAAGCTGGAGAGAACGACGGAGCCTGCGCCGGTCGAGCTTGTGACGCCGGTGCCGCCATTGGCGACCGCCAGCGTGCCGGAGAGCGTCACCGCGCCGCTCGTCGCGGTCGAGGGCGTCAGGCCGGTCGTGCCCGCGCTGAACGTCGTTACGCCGGGCGGCGAAGCCCAAGCGAACGCCGATCCAGTCCACTGGAGATAGGTGTTGCTGACCGACGGAGCCGAGATGAACGCCGTGGCGCCCGATCCGGTCTGGTAAGGGATCTGATCCAGCGCGCCGTTGGCGATGTTGGTCGCTGCGCCGACCGTCAGGCTGCTTGCCGCTAGATTGCCGAGCGTTCCAGCGTTGTCGTAAAGCAGATAGCTGTTTGTGCCCGAATTGACGGCGGTTGTACCGACCGTGACCAAAGCCCCGCCGGCAGGTCCGGCTGGACCGGTAGCCCCTGTCGCGCCGATGGACGCGAAGACTTGCCAATACGTCGCATTGGGTGGCGGCACGTTGGTGCTGGTGGCGATAGCGATGTAGGTCGAACCATTGTATTGAACAGCGTCGAGCGGCGCGTAAGTGGCCGCCGCGTACCAAGTGCCCGCATCAAACAGAGACGACAAGACCATACTGTCAAGAATGTTGTTCAAGACAGGGCCAGTAATAGCCCCCTGCCCATTCGCAATGATCTGCGAATTAATCTGGGCAAGAAGCTGATTTCGTGTTTCTGATGCCGACATCGTGGGGAGCCTCTATGCGGCCAGAGAAATCAGGTGGTGTACATGCAGAACCAAGAGTCGCTGGTCGAGGCACTGAAAACCGCAATGGTGTCTGTTGTGACCACATTGTAAGATTCACGGAAGACCGACCCAGCGGTCAACTTGTACCCGCTTGTAGCAGACGGAACGGCACAACCGTAATTGTCGTTTGCGTCATTTAGAAGCTGCACGTAAGGTGCGCAATCGTAACCAGAGCCGGGGTTGTCGATCACAATGGACGAGATCGCACCGCCAGACAGCACGCAGTGGGCGGTGGCGTAGTTCGACGGCGCGTTCTGATTAGGGTATCCGACCCCAAGATCGCGGCCATTCAAAAGATTACCCCCACCTAAGAAATGCACCAGCGGCGGGTACGTAAACCCGAATCCGGCGTTGGTGACGGTGACCGCCGTGACTTTACCGCCAGAGACCGTGGCCGTCGCACGTGCACAACCAAATTCAAGATAGATCGTGTTGGTCGTTGACGTGTTTTGGACAATGATGGAAGAGCGCGGCGCAGCGCGAGGCAGAATCAACTGCGGCGTACCGCCTGCGGCGATAACCCCGTCCGCTCGATACGTGGGGATGAGATTTTGTTGTTCTGCGAAACCTACCATGCGCGCCATATTAGACTCCCGTCGATCCCGGCGTATCGAGTTATATAGCTAGACCGCCCACGTTGCACCTGTTTTGATTGACCATTATGCCCACGGAAGCGCCGGAGTGACAATCGGAGGCGTGATCAGATTTTGAATGGCTGTCGCCAAATTTGCTTCCAGCTCGTCTACTCGCCCCGGATACATGGCAGTTTTTACCCAATCAATCACTTTGGCTTGGGTCAAGCTATCATAGGGGGTAAAGTCAGTCAGATTGGCGTAAGGGATGGCTTGCGAACCGTAAGTTGCAGCGGTATGCGATCCGTCGGCGGCTTCAAGCCGCCAAAAGACCGTAAAGACCACGTTGGTCTGCCCTTGTTCTGTAGGGAGACAGTCCATCCGTTCGACGATCCAGTTGTAGGTTACGCTCATGGTTGTCTCCTGTCAAAATTCCAACATGCTGATGTAGTATTTCGCCAGTTTGGCCGCGCCGCTGGCGTTTGGGTGCAGGCCTCCGCTTTGATAGTCGGAAGACAGCAGATTGACTCGTGTGAGATCAATGTAACCGCATTTTAGTGTGTTTGCCAAAGCGATGATGGCTTGCCGATAATTGTTCAGCGTGTATCCCGCCAGCAAAGTAAACCCGTTACCGGCTAAAGGCAGCGCCGGAATTGTTAGGATGACTCGTCCGTAGTTGTAATACGCCGAATTTGTAAACGCCGTCGCCAAGGTGTTGAGCTGATTAGCATATTGCGTCGGCGTCAATTGGCGGGAGGTGTCATAGAGGCTGACCGTACCCACCGACAAGATGTAGATCGGCGGCGATGCTGTGGACGCTGACCGTATTTGCGTCACGGTGGACATGATCTGTTGCTGGATGATGTCTCCCGATGGAGAAGAATAATCCGCTATGGCGTATGAGTTTCGCCCGTTGATCTGAATTTCGTTGTACGTTGTCGGCAACAAGGTGCTCGGATGCAACACGCTGACAACGACATTGGTGACGCCGCCCGAGGTATTGGAAATTGAATAACTGTTTGTTCCCGACGCGCCAGAAAAAGAAACAATGTTTAAGTTGCTACCTCCCGGCTCGCTGTTAGAAGCAAGCGCCAGACAAGCTGTGCCGGTTGCAGAAACAGGGGAATTGGCGCTCATTGTGATGGTGCTACCGATGCTTGTACCGGTAAAACTCACGATGGTTGTTACGGGCGAAGTAGTAATTCCGCTAAAATACAGCGGGTTGCCCGCCACTAAAGTTCCTGTTACGGCGGTGGTTAGTGTTATCGTGTTAGTTCCGCTGACCACTGTTCCACTGAACGTTCCGCCAGAAGTTAGGGTTTGGAGTATGGTGCTGCCCTGTTTGACAACAACCGTTCCGGCTCCCATCAGTCCAACAATGATGTAGCCCGTCGATCCCGGATAGGTAGCGTTCCACGAAATGCTGCCCCCAGACGGAATTGATATGGCGTCGGGGCAATTGCTGGTTGACGGGTATGCCGTAGAAACGTTGCCGCCGTAGGTGTTATTGGTCGTATCGGAGAATGGGTACGTGCCCAGCCCAGCAACAAGAACGCCAGATTGTGTCAACAACGGGTTGGCGTAAGGAGCAGGTGGCGATCCGCCTTGAAACGGCGTCGATGTTGTGTCGTCCACAATCACGTTGCGGGCACAAATGTCCAAGCCCGCAGACGAATTACCCCATGTAGCTTGCGTCAACCCCGTAACGGTGTTGATGCGGGCCTGAATATTGTACGCGATGGTTTGATTTTGATCTAACCCGTAGCCCCATGTAATCGAATCCCCCACAAAAACCGTAGAGGTTCTTTTGGCTTGGTATCCGGGGCGGACAGCGCCACTAAAGTTCATGAAACCCATGGGTTCGCTACCTTCAAATGGACGGAGCTACGTCGCCGACGACGACCCAAGACGACAAATTGGCGTTGCTGCCGTTATAGATCGTGCACCCGGAATAGGGGGCAGACAGGAAGATGGTTGAGCCGATGCGCGAGTTCACTGTTGCGCCACTTGAAGGAACCGGAAGGATTTGCACTGGCCCCGGACCTATTTGAACAACTTCAAACTTAATAGACGCCGTGAGCGTGCTGGGCAGATAAACAATGGCCCCGCTACCCGTGATGGTTGTGGAAGACACGGATTGCGAAACACTGACCGTCCACGACGTACCGCTGCCTGCGGTAATGTAGGTGCCTGCCGTCACCCCAGTTCCCGATATGGTCATGCCAACTGTAATGGAACCTGACGTGACGGAGGAAACAGTAAGCGTCGTTGCCGATATGGAACCAACAAAAACCGCCGTGCTGGTATACATTTCAATGACTTGCGTATGGTTAGCCGTTGAAACCGTAGCGCTCGCAAGTTGCGTGTTGATGCCCCCCACCCAACTCGAAACGCCGGTGTTATCCGCCACAAGCGAGGAAAGCGTCGCTGCGCCACCACCAACAGTGGAGGGGTAACTTATGGGAAGCGTAAGAGTCCACCCGCTGGTTGTAGAGTTGCTGCCAACAATAATGGTGTAACCGCCGGGGCCGGCGTTAGCCAGCCTCAAATACCCTTGAAGATACCCTGCCGCGCCAAGTGTAAGAGCGGGGCCGTTTACCGTTATGTTGGCGTCGCCTGACACGGCGGTGCCGGTTGTCGCGTAGTAGGCTAGAGCTCCTGAAGTGGTGCTGTTGTTGACGGTGCCGCTGCCGGACCCGCCAGAAGCGTTAATTGTCTGATTCGGCCAGCTGCCGGAAATCGTGACATTGGTCCCCGCCACCAACGACGGCGTTGTTGATCCCGATCCGCCGTTGGAAACGGGAAGCACTCCGGTAACGCCAGTGGTGAGGGGCAACCCTGTAGCATTGGTAAGCGTGCCGCTGGAAGGTGTACCTAAAGCGCCATTAAACAGAACCGGAGCTCCAGCGCTGCCTACCGCCACACCCAACGCAGAGAACACACCGGAACCGTATGCAAATTGCCCCAACTGGGTACTGGAATTTACGTACAGCCCGTAGCCGACGGTGCCGCCCGTAATAGCGGACCCAATTGAAATGGTGGCGGCGCTGGGGGCGACCGCACCAAGCACGCCAGCGTTGTTGTAAAGCACATAACCGTTTGTTGCGCCCGTGACTGTTGTCGTTCCGATTGTAACGCCGCTGATACTAGCCGGAGCAGTCCACGACGCTGACGTTCCGTTGGACGTCAGAACATAACCATTTGAACCGATGGCGAGACGTGTAGCGCTATTTGCGCCGTTGCCGACAATGAGATCGCCCGTCGATGTAATCGGTGAAAGCGCGTTGAACGCAGCAGACGCTGTTGTTTGCCCGGTGCCGCCATTGGCTATGGCAAGCGTTCCGGCCAATGTTACAGTGCCTGATGTCGTAACGGGACCGCCGCTTGTCGTTAAACCGGTCGTGCCGCCGCTGACGTTCACGCTGGTGACTGTGCCGCTGCCGCCACCGCCGCCTGTCGCGTTGATTGTCTGATTCGGCCAGCTGCCCGAAATAGTGACGTTAGTTCCCGCCACAAGGCTGGGCGTGGCCGTACCGGTGCCGCCGTTAACAGCGTTCAAAATGCCAGAAACGGTGACAACGCCCGTTGAGGCTGTTGCAGGCGTCAGACCAGTGCTACCAAAAGAAAGGCTTGTAACCCCGGCGCCAGAGCCCGACTGCGTAAGCCGTATCCATGCGCCATAGACAACGCCGTAGGGAACAATGACGTTGTAATTGTCATCCGGTGCCGTGGACGCGTAATTCCAATAGAACGCGCCTTGCCCGCCATCGTTCGGCACAGTAACGCCTTGCAGATAAGCGGTCATGCCGGTTTGGCCGCTCAGATTGCGAAGCATCGCGGTGTTCATCGCGCTGATCAGGTAAGCGTTTAGCTGACCTGCTGAAACGACGCCTACACCGTCTGCCGATATGGTCGGGATTACACTCATTGCTGTCTCCGGCGGATTTCAAGATACGCGACGGGAATGACGGTAAAGCAGCAGTAGGCGACCAGCACCTCCAGCGCGGCGGTGGTCTGCGACGTGATGGCGAGGAGCGACAGCACGAAAGCGCCGATCAGCGACAGAAGCAGCAAGGCGCGGGCGGAAAGGGCGTAGCCCAGCGCAGCGAAGGCGCTCACAACCACATCAAGAGTTGAGGGCTGGGGTGTCGGAGTCGTCGGCGTCGTCGCCGACACGACTTCCATTGGCCTTCTTTTTGGGGCTACTTCTTCCACGTTCAGCCGTCGCACTGTTGAATTGTCGCTTGATTCCATCGAACCGTGACTCCTCTTTCTTTGGTGGACGCAGGTCTTTACGTGTCTTGGCCCAATCGACGACCGCCTCGAACGCCTTCACCTGTTCGGTCAAGGGCGCTTCTTTGGCGGGGGTTCCGCCTTCCATCGTAGCACCGACTCCAGCCTTTTCCAAGAGATGCGCGGCGGCAATATCGAGGGCGTCCAGAAGATCAAGCTTCGCTGTCATTTGGGGTTTCAACCTCTTTTTCAGTCGGCTGTTCGGCGGGCTGTCCCTCCGGCTTGGCTATCGGCGGGCGCTGATCGGGAGGCGTCGGGGACTGGGTTGGCGGGTTGGCGGCGTTGCGTTTGCTGATCGTGTCCAGAGCCTTAGCATACAGCTCGCGCTGGCTTGGCGCTATAGGCTCAGTCGGCAGCGGTATGTTGGGCTTGGTTGTCGGGATCGCGGGAGCTTCTTCCGGCTTTTTTGCTTCTCCGGCGCCGCTAATGCCTGCCGACACGGCGTCCGCCGCCTGTTCAAAGGTCGATTTCTCCGGTTCCGTTGTTTTGTCTGTTGCCGTTCCAACGGGTTTGCCGGAATCAGACGGTTTCGTAGCAGGGCTTTCTCCGCCCAAATAACCCGCATTGCCCCATTTTAGGTTCCAGTCGGTGTCGCCTTTGTACCCAAACCAAGTTCCCCCGACATCCATATTGGGGTTTTTAGCGAGGTATTTGGCGACCCACTCAGCTTGCGCGGGAATTGTGTTGGGGTCTGTAACTTTGAGACCTGTTTCTTTTTCGAACGCATTGCCCAGTCCGCCTTTGATGTTGAGCTGAAACGGACCATACGAGGCTTCTCGACTTGACACGTTGGTGTCGTAGTTGCTGCCGTGGCCGGATTCGCCCGCCACAATGCCGTACATTTTGCGCGGGTTGATGCCTGCGGCGGCTGCGGCATTGTCGATCAAGGCTTTTAAGCTACCGGCGGGCGCGGCAGCGGCAGGCGCAGGCGCTTCCTGTCTTTGTTGATTTGCGGCGGGCACCAAGCCCAAAGACTGCCCCAGAGCAGCATTGTGCTGCGTCCACCGTTCCATCATCGGCTTGTACTTAACCGGGTCTTGCGCGACCAACTGTTGCGCATAAACGTTTCGCGCTTGATACATCTTGGTCGGATCGCCGCCAGTTTGCTTAACTAGCTCGAACGCTTTCTGCGGGCTTGTCATGATGGACGTATCGTAAGCAAGCGCCGCCGAGCGAGGGTCTATCTTC
>Ga0208499_1000145_pt1 | contig 31240 bp, 54 predicted proteins | sample CryBogCBE07Jul09_FD_185504 | JGI IMG/M metagenome (GOLD analysis project Ga0208499, IMG submission 185504) | Freshwater microbial communities from Crystal Bog, Wisconsin, USA - CBE07Jul09 (SPAdes) (version 2) | ecosystem: Environmental > Aquatic > Freshwater > Lake | place: Crystal Bog... | reverse complement strand
AGGACATTGGAGCACTAGAGGCTGGAGAAATCCCTACTCCTGAAGCAGCTACTGATGCCTACGAGATGTTGCAGGATATGTTAGATCAATGGTCTAACGAGTCCATGATGGTCTTTTACAAGACTGAGATCATATTTCCCATCACGCCTGGGCAAATTAACTACACAGTAGGCCCAACAGGGTCTGTTCAAGCTAATTTTGTTGGGTCAATCATAGGTAATGTGCTCACGATCACATCGCTAAACTCTGGTGGTATTAACACAAATATGATGTTAAGTGGTATAGGTATCACACCTGGTACTACGATTACAGGGTTTGGAACAGGCGCAGGGGGTCAGATTCTTGAAGCAGGCACATATACTGTAAACATCTCCCAAAATGTTGCCTCGACAACAATTACTGGCTATTACAAGCGTCCATTGTCAATCAACTCTGCGTTTGTTAGGGTGAATACAACTTCTAATGGCGTAGCAATCACAGGTGGTGGTTTGGATTACCCAGTTTCTGTGCTCAATGTTGAAGAGTACGAAATGATTGGTCTTAAATCGCTAAATGGCCCTTGGCCTAAAGCAGTTTATTACCAACCCACAGAGGTTTTGGGCAATATTTTTGTATGGCCTAACCCTGCTCAAGGTGAAATGCACATTTTCTGTGACAACATTTTCACTCGCAATACGTCCATGTATGACGTTTTAGCGTTGCCTGAAGGCTATAACATGGCTCTTAGGTGGTGTTTAGCAGAACGTTTGATGCCCATGTATGGCAAAGCAAGCCCAACCCAAATAGCGATGATTCAACAATACGCTGCTCAAGGTAAGAGCACGATCAAGCGCACGAATATGAAACCTGTTCAGTTGGCTCGTTATGACAACGTGCTCACATCTACTAAGACTAGGGATGCTGGTTTCATCCTTCACGGAGGCTTTATTTAGAGATTCATTGATTTTATGGGAGTATTTAGGTATTATTAAGTTTTTAACAAAGGACTTAATATGCAAGACAGAGAAACCATAAATGCAAAAGCAAGAGAAAGTTACAGAAGAAGAAAGGCGGGCCTTGCATCACCAAATGCTGGTAGACCAGCAAATACACCAGAGGTTCTTTGGAGTAAGGTGGATATTAAAGGCCCAGATGATTGTTGGGAATGGAAAGGTTGGATAGGAGCAGGAGGATATGGAAGAACGCAAATAAATGGGATGTCCTATTATGCGCATAGAGTAATTTTTGATTTGGCAAATCCAAACACAATTACTTTAGCAGGGCCAAAAAACCCAAAAGCATTTGGTTTCTTAATGCATACTTGCGATAATCCTCCTTGTTGTAATCCAAAACATTTAGTTGTTGGTGACCACAAGAAGAACATGGAAGATAAAGTCAGTAAAGGTAGAAGTGCTGACTTTAGTGGTGACAAAGGCCCGAGGTGTAAATTAACAATGGATCAAGTAAGACAGGCAAGACAAATGAAGCAAAATGGCATAAGCACTAAAAAGTTGGCTGAGTTATTTAATATTAGTTTGGCTAGTATGAAGTCTTTGATTCGTGGTGATAGCTATAAGGAAAATAAATGAGTTCAACAACTTTTACAGATGGCGTAACGGTAATCAGGTCATCATGGCTTAATGATGTTAATACTGCCGTTTATACTGGCGTATTCCCCAACGCCTCTTTGACCACGACCAACTTCACTTGGAATGGGTATTCAATCCCAGCGCCATCAGGTTCTACCACTACGTTCTTGAGAAACGATGGTACATGGCAAACGCCAGGTGGTTCAGGCATAGGAACTGTGACATCGGTAGGCACAACATCAGGTCAATTAACTGGTGGGCCAATCACTTCTTCTGGTACGATTGGGCTTGCCACAACAGCAGTAACGGCAGGCAGTTATACGTCTGCAAACATCACAGTAGATGCTTATGGACGCATCACGGCAGCTTCTAACGGTACTGGTGGCTCAACTCCTACTCTCCAACAAGTCTTAACTGCTGGCAACAATGCTACTGTCGGTGCAAACATCAATGGTGTTTATATTGGTGTAGCGATTGGTTCTAGCCTACAAGGTATATCAGGTAATGGGTCTGCAGTTGGTATTCAAAACAACTATGGTGGCTCAACCAACACAGTTATCTTAAACAACAACACTTTTGTGCCTGCTACGGATAACTCGATAGCTTTAGGCACATCAGGCTATCGTTGGTCAGGCTTGGCAGTTGCAGGTAGCTTTTATTGGAATTCTTACTCTATTCCAGCTCCTACTGGTAGCACTACGACTTTCTTGAGAAACGATGGAACTTGGGCAACGCCCTCTGGTGGCGCTACTCCTACATTGCAAGCAGTTGTGGCTGCGGGTAATACCTCAACCAACGCTGCAGCATTTAATGGCGTTAACATTGGCGCATCTACCACATTCCCTTGGGGTAGCGCTTATGGTATTTCTGCTAGTGCAACGACTGTAGGATTGGCGAATAGTAGTGGCGCAGTTGCCATGTATAGCTCTGCTTTTGTGCCCTCAAGCACATCTATTAGCCTTGGATCATCATCTTACCCTTGGGGTTCAATGTATGTTTCAGGCAATGCGGTGTTTGGAACGGTTAACTCTTGGTCAACCCAAGTAACTGTATATGGCACAACATCTACTTCTGGTGGAACTGCAGTTGGCGCTTACAATTCAAGCTCAAGTGGTACTGCTTTTGGTGCGATTGTTAATAACTCAAGCACTAACTTAGCTTACTTTGGTTATGGTACACCCTCTAGTTATTCAACTGTGGGTTACATTGCAACTAACGGTACAACAACCACTTACGCAACATCTTCTGATAGAAGATTAAAAACAAACATTACAAACCTAAAAGCAGGTGTTGGAATCGCTAAGATCAAAGCGTTGTTGCCTAGATCGTTTGTTTGGGAATCTAATGGTACGCAAGACGTTGGATTTATCGCTGATGAGCTACAAGCAGAAGTTCCTAATGCAGTACATGGGCAACCCAACGCAGTTGACGCACATGGTAACCCAGTTTATCAAGGTGTTGATAATAGTTTTGTTATGCCTTATTTGATTCAGGCAGTACAGGACATTATTGCGAAAGTGGGGCTATAAAATGCCTGAAATGGGTTTTGTTGGGCCTAGTTATACAGCAGCCTCAATTTATCAAGATGATAGTGAGTGCATTAACTTTCGTCCTGAGATTGACCCATTAAAGCAACCTGGGCAACGTGGTGTTGTTGCTCTGTACCCAACCCCAGGACTCACTCCCTTTGCTACCTTAGCAAACGCAGAAGTTAGGGGTTTACGCACCTTGTCTGGTGGTAAATACATGGTTGCCGTGGCTGGCTCGTATGTCTACTACTTAGACCAAAACGGTAACTCTACACAAATTGGTCAATTGCTAACAACCACAGGGCGTGTTGGCATCGTAGATAACGGTCTACAAGTGATGATTACCGATGGCGCTAATCGCTATTCTTGGTATATCTCTACCACTCAAACTGCAACCTTTAATGGCATTATTTCTGGTAATCAGATCAACGTCACAAGTATTGCATCAGGCTCGCTTTATGTGGGTCAGTCAATCACAGGGACAGGAGTTCCTGCTAACACAATCATCACCGCAGTTCCTAATACCTCAAATGGTCTAGGAATCTACACCCTTAACAATTCTGTTACCAACGGAACTGTGACAGGGATCACAATTACAAACGCAGGGAGTGGATTCACTTCACCCCCATCGGTGACCATCGCTAGCCCTAGTTATGGCACGACTGCTACTGTTACTTGGAACTCGATTACAGTTGTATCATCAACATTGGCTACTGGGGGTTCAGGATATAGCGTAGGAGACGTTTTAACTGCGTTTGGGGGTGCTTATACTATTGCAGCTCAAATCAAGGTTTTGACCGTTTCTAGTGGCGCTATTGTGACCTATCAAGTGGTCGTTAATGGTGTCTATCAGTCTGCACCAACTTCACCAGTTACTTTTGTAGGTGGTAAGGGTACAGGGGCAACGATCAACCTAGTCTTTGGGTTGAACAACGACTACACAATGACCAACAATGGGTCGTTCTATACTTCTGCGCCTGTATTGTCTGCAACTGGTTCAGGCACAGGAGAGACAGGAACTGCTAATTACAGTCCATTGGGTAGCTCACAATCCTTTACCGCTAACAACTTCACCATTTTACCAAGCAACGATGGTGCGTTTGTGGGCGCAGACGTTGTGGATGTTGTGGATAACTATTTTGTTTACAACAGACCCAACTCGCAACAATTTGCTACATCTAATTTATTACAGACTCTGACCAATCCTTTGTCTTTCTCAAGCAAAGACGGTGCGCCTGACCAACTTGTTTCTCTCATTGTTGACCATAGAGAAGTTTATTTGTTGGGTGAAGTGAGTTCAGAGGTGTGGGTGGATGTTGGGTCATTCCCTTTCCCTTTGCAAAGAATCCCAGGCACATCAACGCAACATGGCATTATTGCTAAGTTTTCTTTGTCAAGGGTAGGTAATTCATTTGCTTACCTATCTAGAAATCAACGAGGCCAAGGCCAAATCGTGATGATGAATGGCTACGTTCCAACTAGGATCAGTACCCACGCAGTTGAGAATACATTGGTCAACCAAAAGATTGACGATGCTATTGCTTGGACTTATCAGTTAGAAGGCCATGAGTGCTACGTCATTTCCTTTCCTAGCCTAGACCTAACATGGGTTTACGATGTGACCACTACGATGTGGCACAAGTGGCTTTGGGTTGACAACTACAACAACTACCATAGGCATCGTGGTAACTGTTCTGCTACTTTTGGTGGCTATGTGTACGTTGGTGATTGGCAAAATGGCAACATTTACAAGCTAGACCCTAATAATTACACAGACAACGGTCAAGAGGTGAGAAGGCTTAGACGTGCTCCTCACTTGGTTTCTGATTTGCAGAGACAGTATTTTGATGAGTTGCAGATTCAATTTCAACCTGCAGTAGGGTTAAATCCAACAACATCGAGCACATCGACCACGGCAATAGCTGGGATTGCCATCGCAGGTTTAGCAGTCGCAGGCACATCTGGCGTTTCCACAAGCTCTACAAGTGGTGTCAACCCCCAAGCCATGCTTAGATGGTCATCTGATGGTGGCTCTACATGGTCAAACGAGCATTGGGTGTCTATTGGTAAGCAAGGAAAATATAAAAATCGTGCCATTTGGAGACGATTGGGATGGTCAAGGGATAGAGTATTTGAGGTCGTGGTTAGCGATCCAGTATTCGCTACAATCGTTTCTAGCAACCTTAAATCTAGCGTAGGGGAAAACTAATGCCTAGTATTTATGGTTCACCACAGAACAATCCTTACCCACAAAGTGAGTTTTTGGATACTGCTTCTAAGAGGCCTACAAGACCTTGGCAGCAGTTTTTCATCAATTTATTAAACTTTAGCGCCACGAACACAACGCCTGCATTGCCTAGCCAACCAAAAGGCTATATGCAAGTGACTGTGAATGGCAAACAATACAAAGTCCCATACTATGACTTACCATAAAGACCTAGAAGGCAAATTCGATGTTGACCCACAGGTTAAGCATCACTTCTCTGATAACCTGTATGCCAAAGAAATGGTCATACCCAAGGGTTATGTTGCAGGGATGCACAAGCACGTTTTTTCTCATTTAAGTATCCTTGCTTCTGGGCGTGCGTTAATTAAAACTGAAGAATATAATAAAGAAGTAGTAGCACCATATTGTTTGAACATCATTGCTGAGACTCATCATTCCATTGAGGCTCTTGAAGATTGTGTTTGGTTTTGTATTCATTCGACTGATGAAAAAGATGTTTCCAAGGTCGATGAAGTTTTGATTTCTAGGAGTTAATCATGCCTTTAGCATATGTAGTTGATGCAGTTTCAGGTGCTAATCCATTAACTTGGCTTGCTGCAGCTAATATTGGAAGTTCATTGATTGGAGCTAATGCTGCCAAAAGTGCAGCGAGCACCCAAGCAAATGCAGCAACTCAAGCACAACAGCAGTTGCAACAAAACTTTCAAAACTTAGCACCTAATTACAATCCTTATTTGCAAACAGGGCAAACAGGACTAAATCAACTTGCGTCTTCTTTGCCTAGCTTAACTCAATCATTTGGGCCACAACAATTAAACCAAAATTTAGCTCCTAATTACGCTTTCCAACTGCAACAAGGTCAAGCAGCAACCAACGCTGCCAACAATGCAACTGGTGGTTTGATTGGTGGTAATGCGATGAAAGGTCTTGAAGACTATACGCAAAACACGGCACAAAATGCTTACCAAAATGCGTTTAACAACTATCAAACTCAACAAGGTGCTATTTTTAATAGGTTGTCTAGCATAGCAGGGATAGGTCAAAATGCAGTTTCAGGCTTGTCTAATTTGGCTACTGGCAATGCTTCCAACATAGCTAACTTGGGTGTTGGTGCAGCAAACGCAACAGCAGCAGGACAAGTAGGTGCAGCAAATGCATTTAGTGGTGGATTAACTAGTGCAGCACAAAATAACTATTTGGCTACACTATTAAACCCCAATACTTATACTGGTGCTCAAGACATGACAGGTTTCCAAACACCTAACACACCAATTACTTACCCAGTAACAAACACAAGTGGAACTTTAGGTTCTGGAACTTATCCATAAGGAAAAGAAATGACCAGCACAGTAAACGCTAATTTTTCTGACGTAGCCTCTAAAGTCAACTCACCCCAACAAATGAGCCTTGGGGATATGGTTAATATGGCTCGTGCTGCACAAGCGTACCAACAAGCTCAATTAACTAATCCATTAGCGGTTAGAGAACAGTCTGCTCGCACAGAATTGGCAGAAAAAACACTTAAACCACAAATCAGCGCCAAAGAATCAGAAGCAAAAAGATTGGCACTAGAGGCTGATAAAACTGGTGTAGATGTTAAAAATCACTATGCAAATATAGCTCGTGGTGTATATGGTGGTCTTCTTACTGACCCTGACTTTCAATCTGGCAACAAAGAAAAGATGCTAGAAAAGTTAGAAAAGGCCAAAGGCTTTTTAGAAGATGTTGGAATTCCCACGCACGAATCTAAAATGCACGATCAATTGAAAGAAATGGTCAACAAAGACCCCAAGCAAGCCTTTCAAATGATTAAAAATGGCATCCAACAAGCTGGCACTAACGCAGAACAATTTTCTCAAGTCAATGCGCCTGCAAATTATGTCAACACAGGACAAATGCAAGTGCCTATTTACCAATCACCATATCAAGGTGGTGGCCCTGGACAAACACCTGCAATTCAAAACGTATTGCCTCCCACAACGCCTATTGTCAATCCTCAAGGCACGCCTGGGTATCTTGGCCCACAAAACCAACAACAGTTTGTACAAAGTGGACTAGCCCCAGGTCAAGCGCAAAACATAGAAAAGAACGTCAATCTTGCTGCAGGCGATTGGAGTCAAACTTATCAAGACGCACAACAAGCACAAAATAGAATTGGTTTGTTGCAAAACATTAAAGACTTGGCTGGTAAAGCATTTACTGGCGTTGGTGGTCAACGTAAAGAGTTTATTGCAGGTTTGGCTAACGCTATTGGAATTCCAGCTTTTGAAGTTGAAAAAGCCAATACAGACGTTCTAGCAAAGAACAGTAATTTGTTAGCCCTTGCTGGTGGTAACACAGACTTGGCTAGACAGATTGCTGAAGCTGCTAATCCTAACAAAAAGATGAACTACGATGCCATCAAAGAAGCATCAAATCAATTGATAGCAACAGAAAAATTAAAAGCTAAAAAAGCTGAAATACTTGCGCCATTCAAAGACAATCCATCATTGTTCCAACAAAAAGCACTTGAGTTTTCTAAGGTTGCTGATCCACGTTTGTTGCAAGAAATGACGCCTGAACAAGTAAAATCTTTGAAACAGTCAATGAGTGCTGCTGAACGAATCGAGTTTAATAACAAGATTAAAGAAGCTAAAAGATTAGGATTGATACCATAATGGCTACACTTGCTGATCTATGGGGTACTGACGAAGGTTTGAAGGACGATCTTAATGAGCGTCTAAATCAAGCCAAAGATGCTTATCGCAAACAATTTGGTAAAGAATTGCCTGTTACAAGTGGTTTTAGAACTACTGAACAACAGGCTGCTTTGGCATCTAAGCCCAATAAATACCCTGTAGCTAGGCCTGGCACATCTGCCCATGAGACAGGTGATGCGATTGACATTGATCCTAATGTTCCTGAATCATTCTTGAATCGATTTGGGTTGCATAGACCTGTTAAAAATGACCCAGTTCACGTTCAAGTCATGCCTAGTTCTAAAGGCACACAGACTTTGGCTAATTTGTGGGAATCTACGCCAGTTGATGAAGAAATCAAACCACAAACCAAATCAGTTATTCAGCAAGTACAAGAAAAATTCCAACCCAAATTTGCTACACCTACAGGACTTGGTGAGGCAGCATTAGGAGTTGCTAGTGGACTCATTGCGCCTGTGGTTGGTTCTATTGCTGGTATAGGTGGTGCGTTGACATCAGGTAAGTTTGGTACGCAAGAAGGCGTGCAAGCAGGTGAGAAACTTGGTGGCAAAGTACAAGAGGCTTTGACTTACCAACCTAAGACAGAAGAGGCTCAAGGTTATCTTGAGTCATTGAACAAGGCTTTGGAAGCAGCGCATTTGCCATCTATCATGCCTGAAGCAATACATTTAGCGCCAAGTGTGACTAAAGAAGGCCCTTTGCCTAAAGCTAATTTGCAAGAACAATTTACTGCCAAAGGTGGATTGCAAAATGCGGGCGCAGCGGCAACAACTAAAAAAGCTATTTTAGATGCAGCAATTGCTCAAGCATCACCTGCTTTAAAAGAAGAATTAAAAACAGTTGATCCTAACAAATTCAATCCAGAGGCGCTTAATCGTCATCTAGAGGCAGATTCATTGCCTGTGCCTATCACTTTAACTGAAGGCCAAGCATTACAAGACCCCAGTTTGATTTCCAAAGAGCGAAATGAACGTGGTGTGAAAGAGCAATTTGTTGAGCGTTTGAATCAACAAAACAAAGATTTGATGGCTAACGCACAAGCAATTAAAGAGCGAGCTTCTCCAAATGTATTTACAACTGACTACGTTGATGACGCAGGCAATTTAATTGACATTGGAAAGAAAATTAAAGCTGAAAACGTAGCTAAAACTCAACAAGCATACAAAGACCTTGAGGCTCAAGCGGGTGGCAAGTTCCCAATTGATGCTCAGTTGTTTGGCAAAAATGCTATGGGTCAATTGATGGCTCGTGAAGACATTGATTTTTTACCCAGCACAATTGGTAAGTTGGTAAAAGAATATGCGTCTGGTGACAAGCAAATGACGTTTGATGGTTTTGAAAACCTAAGAACTAAGATTGCCAATGAGACTAGAAAAGCACAAGCATCTAATGATGGAAACGCAGTTCATGCCCTAAGTTTAGTTAGGCAAGAACTAGAAAACTTGCCCATGACAGAGGCCACGGCTGAAGTTAAGCATTTTGCAGACATAGCTAGGTCTACTGCAAAAGCAGATTTTGACCTTGAGCGTAATAATGATTTTTATAACAAAATTGTTAATGACAAAGCTGATACCAAAGATGCTATTCAATCATTTGTAATCAGGTCAAAGAATTCTGATTTTAATAACACATTGAATTTATTGTCTCAAGACCCACAAGCGTTAGAGCATTTGCGTTCAGGAACTTTAGATTTTATCATTCGTGATTCAACAGATGCGAGTGGTAATTTCTCAGTAGCTAAGTTCAACAAAGTTATTGATAAATTAGATGTTGACAAAAAATTGCAACCTTTGTTTGGTGAAGAAGCAAACACTCTTAGAAATCTAGTGAAAACTGGTCGCTACATTGAGGCACGACCCAAGGGTGCTTTTGTTAATGAATCCAACACTATTGTTCAAGGTCTTAAATCTTTGGCTGCAAGTGGCCTTGAAAAGACTGCAAACGTTGGTTTGGGTGCAGGCGTTATCCCTGTTGGAACATTGACTCGTGAAGCATTGGAAAAGAGAAGTGCAACCAAAGCTGCAAAACAATCATTAAAGCCTGGTGCTGGAATTAAACTTAAGGACATTGGAAAATGAGCGTCAATCTTTCCCCTATTTTTAACGCAGTAGCTCAAACCACGACTACTGGATTGCCTCTTAATGGTGGCCTGCTTTATACATATCAAGCAGGATCAAGCACACCATTGACAACCTATTCTGATAACTTGGGTACGATTGCTAACACCAATCCTATTACCCTTGGTACTGATGGCAGACCACAGACTGAGATTTGGTTGCAATCTGCTTACAACTACAAGTTTTTGTTGACTGATGCGTTGGGCAATCAAATTGGTACATACGATAACATTTCAGGCTTGTCTAGCTATTATGGCCCATCAACTGCAGTTACATCTGTAACAGGCACAAGCCCAATCACAGTTACTTCAGGAACAACACCTAACGTATCTTTGACTGGTGTCATTGGTCGTACAAGTGGTGGTACAGGAGTTTCTAGCCCTCCTGTGTTCTTTATCCATCAATCAACAGCTCAGTCTTTTAATACTGCTACAACTTATGTAATCACATACGATACAGTTGACTTTGATAGCAATAGTTATTGGAATAGCTCAACTCATGCTTATGTGCCACAGATCGCTGGGTACTACCAAGTTAACGTTTCATGTTCATTTGCGTCTACAACAACAGGTTACCAATGTGGTGTGGGTGTAGCAGTCAACAATACTTTGAAAGACTATAACGTTGCAGCATCATCTGCAGTTGGTACTTCAGGCACAGATGGTACAACGCCTGTTTGCTCAACCATCGTTTATTGCAATGGAACGACTGATTACATTACTGCTATTGCTGCACAATCTTCAGGTAGTACATTGTCAAGCGTTACTGGTTCAAGTAATGCCACAACCATGTCTATTGCATTTTTGAGGGGTGCGTGATGGATATTGATCTCGTTCAATATGGTCAAATTATTTCCAAAGTCGACACTCTTGAAAAAGAAGTTGGCGAGATGAAAGCAGATTTGAAAGTTTTGCTTGAGTTGGCTAACAAATCTAAAGGTGGATTTTGGGTGGGAATGACAATAGCGTCAATGATTGGTGGCGTGATCCATTTTTTTGCTGAACGCTTTGTAAGATGATTGATCCAATCTCAGCTTTTGCGATGGCTCAAGCTGCGATTAGCGGTGTAAAGAAGTGCGTTGAGCTTTATAAAGAGGCCAAAGAAGTTGGCGCTGATGTGGTTGAGATTACCGCAGAGGTGACAGGCCACATAGGTTCCTTTATGGAACATAGCGAGACGATGGCTAAAGCGGTTGAGGAATCTAAGAAATCTCCTCCTGCTCGTGGTGAGAGTTTGAACAAGCGTGCTTTTGACAACATAATGAAGTTGCGTCAACTGCAAGAGGCAGAAAAAGAGTTAAGAGAGTTCCTGATCTACCAAACACCAGGTTGGGGCGCTATTTGGACAGAGTTTGAAGCGGAGAGAGCGAGGCTCAGAAAGGAGCAAGAATCCGCAGAGCGTGAGGCAAAAAAGCCGCAATGGACGCTTTACGAAAGCGCCAAGAACTCATTGATAAATACAAGGTCAGAGTGGTCGTTAGCATCGGTATTTTGTGCCTTGTCTTGGAATTCGTTGGGTTGATGTACTGGGTACGTCAAGATTACTTAAAAACTAAATATCATTTGGAGAGCGTATGAGTTGGATTGAACAAATTGCCCCCACAATCGCTACTGCTTTGGGTGGCCCTTTAGCTGGTTTAGCCGTTGATGCGGTGTCTAAGGCGATTGGTGTAGACCCTAAAGACGTACAAGACACGATCAATTCTGGTAAGTTATCTGCTGAACAAATAGTCTCTATCCAACAGGCTGAATTGACTTTAAAGACCAAAGCTCAAGAAATGGGCTTGGATTTTGAGCAATTGGCAGTTACTGATCGTAAATCTGCAAGGGATATGCAGATGTCAGTTAAGTCATGGATTCCCCCTATATTAGCCATTGGGATAACAATTGGGTTTTTTGGTATTATGTATGGCATGATGTCTGGTCACTTTCAGTCATCTGAGGCACTTATGATGCTTATAGGTTCTCTTGGTACTGCTTGGACAGGAGTTATAAGTTTCTATTTTGGTTCTTCTGCATCTAGCCAAGCCAAAGATCAGTTACTTCATCAATCAACACCTGTAGCAAAATGAGTACACTAACCACACACTTCACTTTAGAAGAATTAACTTTTACTGACCATCGTGAACTTGACAACACTCCAAATGAAACTGAGAAAGCTAATCTCATGCGATTGGCAGTCTTTTTGGAAGATGTCAAGACACTACTTGGCGGTGCTCCAATTATGGTTAACTCAGCGTTTAGGTCTAAAGCAGTTAATGACTCTGTTGGAAGTAAAGATACTTCTCAGCATAGGGTTGGTTGTGCTGCTGACATCCGTGTACCTGGCCTCACTCCTGACCAAGTAGTACAGAAAATCATAGCCTCCGACCTTGGATATGACCAAGTGATTAGAGAATTTGATCGTTGGACTCACATTTCTGTGCCTAACAATGCCTATGATAAGCCTCGCAAAATGGCGCTTATTATTGACAAACAAGGCACGAGGAAGTACAGTTGAGACTCAGTTGCCAAACTTTTAAGGGGAATTTTTTCCCCTTTTTTTTGCCTTAAAACTGTCACACACAAAAGTGACAATTAGTTATGCAAATCAAAATCATAGATGCAACTGTTATAGAGAACTATGATCTTTTGAATGATCTTCAAAAAGAGTGTTTGCCCCATGATGATTTATATAACGTATTAGATGGATGGTGGTGGATAGCTTATGACAACGATCAGCCTATTGGATTTAGTGGTCTTGTTCGCTCTAAACGTTGGAGCGATACTGGTTATTTTTGCCGCGCGGGTGTTGTTAAGCGATATCGAGGCAAAGGAATACAAAAAGACCTTATCAGAGTTAGAGAACGCAAGGCTAGGAAGCTAGGCTTCAATTGGATCATCACAGATACGACTGATAATCCTCCATCGTCTAATTCTCTTATTTCATGCGGTTACAAACTATTCAACCCCTCTATTCCTTGGGGGGGACGTAGAACTCTTTATTGGAGAAAAAGACTGTGAAATACTATTCTGACGAAGAATTTATCATGTTGTTTCAGTTGTACAAAAGCCCTAGCGTAATGGCTTCTGAGCTTGGTATGTCTGAAAGGGCTATATACGCTCGTAGAAACGCTCTAGAAGGCAGATATGAGATTCAATTAGAAACCGTAGAGGCTAAGAATAGGGTTGAGCCAAAGCCTCCTAGACTTGATTTAGGCATATTGAACGGCACAGTCATCGTTTTCTCTGACGCACACTTTTGGCCTGGCATCCGTACAACTGCCTACGATGGATTGATTTGGGCCATCAAGAACGTGGAAAACGTCAAGGCAGTCATCAACAATGGTGACGCATTTGATGGCGCATCTATTAGTCGTTTTCCTAGAATTGGGTGGGATAAAACACCATCTTTGATTGACGAGGTCAAAACGTGCGAGATAGCTCTTGGTGAAATAGAAGATGAAGCCAAAAAAGTTAACAAAAATGTTAAGTTGATGTGGCCTTTAGGCAACCATGACGCTAGATTTGAGAATAAATTAGCTGCTAATGCTCCACAGTATGAACACATTAAAGGGTTTAGCTTAAAAGACCACTTCCCTGCTTGGCATCCATGTTGGTCAGTTTGGCTAAATGAAACCGTAATCGTGAAACATCGTTGGAAAGGTGGCACACACGCTACCCATGCCAATACCCTTAATTCTGGTGTTTCTATGGTCACAGGGCATCTACATAGCCTCAAAGTAACCCCATACGATGACTATAACGGCACACGATACGGTGTGGATACAGGGACGTTAGCAGAGCCTACAGGCCCACAGTTTGAGAATTATCTAGAGCACGCACCGACCAATTGGAGGTCGGGTTTTGCTATACTTACGTTTCACAAAGGTGTATTATTGTGGCCTGAAGTGGTAAAAGTGTACGATAAAGACCACATCGAGTTCAGAGGACAAGTTATAAAGGTCTAACATGACAAACTTTAAGATTACCCAAACTAAAAATAAACCCACTAAGGGTGAAGTTTACGAAGTTATTCGTGAGCACAAAAAGGAACGTGAAAAAATCATGGCGCTTGAAAAAGAATTGCGTGCCCATGAGAAGACAGACATGACTCACGCACATCCAATGCACTCACCTAGTGCAACAGTTCACGGTCAAACCAAAGCCCCATTACCTAACATGAGAAAGTAATCGGTCAATCGTAACGTTTAGGGCATTCAATTCTTCCATTTTTTGGATAGCCCACATACGTTTTTGACCATGCCAACCCATGATTGGACCTTGGTGGCAGTCTTTACATAACGCAACACAGGTATAGGTCAAGCCTTGTTTTATATGGTGGGCATCTGATGGGCCACTTGCATCACAGACCGAGCAAGGTAGCTCTTTAACCCTACCCAAGTGCTCACGTTCACGTTTGGTGAGCTTGCTATTCATGGGAACGGATTCCAAGCCTCTCAGAAGCCTCTCTGGTGCGAAATATATCAATGGACAACCTAGAGGCCTCAAGTTCGTATTTAAGCGTTTCCTCGACCTTTACAGCGTCTACAAGCTCGTTTATGGTTTGAGCGTACAACTCACTAGCGTAAGCCTCACGTTCTTGGGCAGAAACTTGGGTGTAGCCATTTTCCAACGCATCACGCATCGCATGGGCTTTAATTGTTTTTAGTTTCATCTCAGCGCCAATCCGTCTAGATTTAGCACTTGCGTACACACTAGCGTTTAGGGCTATAAATTCTGCGTGTTTTTCAGGGTTCATAGCGCATCCACAAGTTTAAGCACCCTAATGGCCGACTCAATGTCGGTCACAATAGCCAAAGTGCCACCAGGCCATTTGCCGTGAAATGTGATTTGGTCTTCAGTAAGGTGATTTTTTCCATGTTTCACCTCCATCAAGATCGTGTTTCTCTTATAGCCAACAAGCAGATCAGGAACACCTTTACCCACAGTTGCTAGGGAAACCACAAAAGCACCGTGATCTCTCAGAGCTTTAACGATCTCAACGTGATTCTGATCCACTCTTGCTGCTCTCATTTTCTAGTTCCTTAATTCTCGCTGCAATGGCTTTACCTAACCCTGTAAACAAACCTGTTGGGTCTTTCTCCATGATCCCAACTTGGTATCGTGCATGGTCAATCCATCCTGGCATCATGGCTAGACGTGCGTAATGGTCAATAAATTGCTCAATTTTAAACATCATTCTGAGAGTATATTCCATGCAACTGCTGCCACTCTAGGAACTTGTCCATTGCCAATGGCTTTAAGTCTGTCCACTCTAGAGGCCATCCCATTAACCACTCGACCCACGTTGGGTTCAACCGGCCATCCGTAGTTGGCTCTAAGCTCATCACCACTTCTCCAAGATTGCTTTTCCAATGTTGGTTGGTCGAGTCTAGATGTCTGCTGATTGCGTGTCTTGAATCCTGGCAAACTGGTGTGGGCCACTTCTTTTGCGACAATCCAAATTCTATCTCTCTGATGTGGCGCTCCAATGTCACCTGCTCCCAACACTCCCCATCTCGCATTAAACCCCATTGAGGCCAAGTCTCCAAGAACTCGTCCAAGTCCCCTAGAAGTGAGCATTGGTGAGTTTTCCACAAAGACGTGCTTTGGTCGTACCTCGTGAATGATGCGAGCCATTTGTCCCCACATTCCTGATCGTTCTCCATCAATTCCTGCGCCTTTTCCTGCTGCTGAGATGTCTTGGCATGGAAATCCTCCCGAAACAACGTCAACAATTCCTCTCCACGGTCTTCCGTCAAAGGTTTGTACGTCATCCCAAATCGGGAAAGGCGGGAGAAGGCCGTCATTTTGTCGGGCGCACAGTACGCTTGCTGGGTATTGTTCCCACTCAACGGCACAGACTGTTCTCCATCCGAGCAAATGTCCCCCAAGTATTCCTCCACCAGCGCCTGCGAAAAGAGCCAACTCATTCATGATTCTCCTTTTCGTACCAATTGCTCACAACTTTGGTTGTTGAATTTTGTGTTTTAGGCCCCCATTGATGAAACGAGCATTTTGGTGACCCCATGTTGACAGACCATCTGTTGTTACAACCGTTTACAGAACACATCAAACGGTGTGTTTCATCAGGTGTTTCACGCATTATTTCAGGTTTAGCAAAGCTCATTTGTTGTATTTCCCATCAATGATTTTTTGAAAATTGGTTGCATTTACGATCCATTCCAAGTCTGGCCTCCACGTTCGGTCTTTCGTTTCAAACCCTTTGGCTAAGGTTGTATCGTTGGCAATGTAACCAAAAAACGAATCCCACCAGGATAGCCCATCCTCGACAGTACCATAGCCTTTAGGCGAATAGTTTGAGGGTTTACTCGCTTGAATCCATCTCTGCCGAAGTGCTGCCTGTCGATTACCCTCCCAACTCCTAGGTTGCGTTAAGTGGGGCAAATGCTTACTCCAAAGTTTTAAAATCTCTTGTTGAGGGCAAGTCAGAACCCTCGGTTCGGACAAAGAACCTTTAGGTTCTTTAATAATTGGTTCTTGGTTTATGGTTAATGGTTTATGGTTGTTGGTTGGTTGAACGTCCGTTGAACTTCCGTTTAACCTGCGTTGAGCAGACGCTTTACCAGCCTTAGACGCTTGGTCAATTTTTGATTGGTAATGGCTTATTTCTTTCAGCGCACGTTCGTTAATCCAACCATCGTCCGTTAATGTAAAAAACTCATAAAGTACAGTTTTAATTTCTTCTTCATACTCTTTCATCCTTATCAGACGTGCAAGAGCCGTTAAACAATCGTCTAACGGACGTTCAGAAAGATAGTATTGTTCAAGTAGCCGTCTGTAGGCTAAATCTTCAATGATGGACAAGTGACCAGTATGACTGGCATAGTCTTTAATATTAAAGGGGAAATAGTGCATATAAACCTTACTTCATAGGTTGACTTCACGGAAAAGAAACTTTGGCAGGACGGTGAAGAATCGTCTTTTCGGGAGCTACCCTAGCCAGGTTTCAAAACATTATACCTTTTTACGTTGCATACGAATCACAATTGTCTTTACACGATCTCTGTCGCACAAATCCAACTTTTTCATTTTTAATTGATATTTCACGTTGCAATCATCGCAAGGTGAGACAACTTCACGAGCCAAACGAGCTAGTTCTACCCAACTCCTGTAGTGATCGTAATTGGGAAAGCATTTTGGGTAATCCATTTTTCCATCATAAAGTGTTGTAAATTTATTTAATATTAGGGTAATCCCTAATACAAATATGTTGACAATGATTTAACATTCACTTGCGTTAACAAAAAGGAGAACGCAATGTCAAGGACTGAAGCCAATCAGATTTTGAGTAATTGGAAGCATGGGATGATTTATCCTTTGTACATAATTAACCAAGCTCTAATGACTACAGGTGACCTATGACAGAAGTTGAAAGCCTCCAGTTTGAGTTGAAGAATATTCAGGAATTACTTTTTGAATATGCGATGGAACTTAACCGAAAACAAGCTATCATTAACAGACTGACCAAAGCGCCTTTATCTGACGAACGTTTATACTCTTTGTACAGACATTCAATGGATTGGAGAAAGTTTGCTAGGGATGTTGAGAGAGAGCATGGTATCGGTGAACCAGAGCTAGAGGAAGACAGTTACTACGATTAACGCCCGCAAGGGACTTTTAAGGAAACATTATGATTGACACAGGCAAAGTCGTGATCGGTAAATTTTACGAGCCACGCAAACCACACACCATCACCGCAGAAGAAGAACTCATCAAGTTCATATTAACCGCTAAGACAAAACCATTGTCTGAGGTTGTTCTTCCCTACATCTACGCAACCGCACTATTCGTTTTAGTTCTAGATTTATTCTTCTGGAGATAACATGAACGCTGAATACTGTATTGCCAATGCCAAGCAATTGGCAGAGATGTACTACGCACTAGAAGACACAGACTATTCAAGACGAATGGGCTATATCTACCGCATTGGTATGCTTGAGAGCTACCTAAGAACTGCGTTTCAAGAAATAGAAATCCTCAAAGACACATTGTCTGATCTAGAGCAACTAATGAAGGTGACTGAATGAAGAACATAGCAACGGCCTTGGTAAAGGCACAAAAAGAGTTTGGCCCTGCGCTAAAGACATCTACCAATCCGCACTTTAAATCACGCTATGCTGACTTGTCTGCGTGTATTGAGGCGGTGATTGATGGTCTGAATAACAACGGTATTTTCTTGACTCAGAAACTGATGTCAAACGATGCTGGAGTTAATGTACAGACCGTATTGCTCCATGAGAGTGGTGAGATGCTTGAATGTGGAGATATATTTATCCCTGCCAACAAACACGATGCCCAAGGGTTTGGGTCTGCCCTGACCTATGCAAGACGCTATTCGCTAATGTCTGCTTGTGGCATAGCTCCTGAAGACGATGACGGCAACGCTGCGGTGCGTAAGACTACGGTGAACGAGAATGTAATGATAGATCACATTACCAACATCAAGAGTGTTAGCAACGTGAACGATTTACAGATTGCGTACAAGGACGCTTACCAAGCAGCTCAAGGTGACGCAGTATGGCAAAAAAAGATTATTGCAACCAAAGATGAAATGAAAGCGAAGTTCAAATGAAAGCATTTCCACACACTTATGACCAAATTATTGATGGTCATGTTGCTACTTGTACCAATTATGGAATGGATTTGAGAGATTGGTTTGCTGGTCTTGCTATGCAGTCAATGAATAGCCGTCCTGATTATGAAGATGTGCCAGCAAGTGTTATTGCATTAGATTCATACACATTGGCAGATGAAATGATGAAAGCGAGAGAAAAATGATTGACGAAGATGTTGTACACGAGTACAGGATGCTAGAACAAGCACAGAGAAACTACAGATATTTGTTAAACAGAGCACCACATTGTCGTGACCCAGAGCACCCTGGTTGCGAGCGATGTGAAGAAACGGAGGAATGGGATGAGATTATTTAATGTTGACTTGAATAAGAACGGTGAATTGTGGGTCAAACCTACGGATGAATTCAATACGTTTGAATCTGAGGAAAAGAGAGAGTTTTACAAATTGTTGAAAGAAATGATGTCGCAGTATTACTACGATGAATTGGCAGCAGATATATTAAAGGACAGAAAATGAGAATTAACGTAAACAAACCTGAGTTGATAAAAATGATTGTGTCTTACATGGAAATGGTTCACCAGTTTGAGCCTGATGACTTTGCACACATTGTTTTTTACGATGAGAAGATGGACAAGCTCGATATTGACTATGTTGGGATTAGCTATGTATCAGATGACTCAAAGCGAACTGATATTTGATGGCGCTGACTACGATCACGAGCGTGATAGTCAAAGGCTAACAGGTCAACTATTGCGAGTGAAAGAAGCTATCAACGATGGGAGATGGTATACGCTTAAACAGTTAAGCGAGATTACTGGTGACCCTGAAGCAAGTGTAAGTGCTCAGTTGAGGAATCTTAGGAAACCTAGATTTGGGGCTTACACGATCAACAAACGATATATTAAAGCGGGTTTGTACGAATACGCTTTACAAAAGGATTATTGATGACTAAAGAAGAAATCATAGAAATGGCTAAACAAGCAAAGTTACCTCACGACTATGTTGGTGGTGGGTTAATGTGGCTAGATAAATTAGAACATTTTGCCAAACTGGTAGCAAAAAAAGCACTAGAAACAAAAGAAGGATTATTAGACAGAAAATCTTATTTGCTTGGTTTGTACGATCAAAAATCTAGGTTAGGACTAGAAACAAAAGATGAGCCTGTGGCGTGGGAACAGTTCCACGAACACATGGCGGGGCCAAATTATGTTGCACCACAGCGCACATGGGTAGGACTGACGGATGAGGAGATTGCGGAAGTCGAGGATGAATACATTATTGACTATCGCATTCCTGCGGGGTCTGCATGGAATTTTGCCAAAGACATTGAAGCCAAATTAAAGGAAAAAAATGAGTGATGTAGAACAAAGAACGGAGGCATGGCATTTACAACGTTTAGGCAAAGTTACGGCCTCAAGGGTTGCAGATGTCATAGCCAAGACCAAATCAGGGTACTCAGCAAGTCGTGAGAACTATATGGCACAGTTGGTGGTTGAAAGACTCACTAATAAGCCAAGCGAGGGGTTTACCAACGCTGCGATGCAATGGGGTACTGAGACAGAACCACTTGCTAGAGCTGCATATGAGCTTCACAAGGGCATTTTGGTTGAGGAGGTAGGGTTTATTGACCATCCAACGATTGAGATGTCTGGGGCTTCTCCTGACGGCTTTGCAGGGGATGGATTGATAGAGATTAAGTGTCCTAACTCAGCTACCCACATTGACACATTGGTCAAGAACAAGATTCCTGACAAATATGTGCCTCAAATGGTGTGGCAGATGTTGTGTACAGGTCGGACTTGGTGTGATTTTGTGAGTTTTGATCCGAGGATGCCTGAAGATTTGCAGCTTTACATCCAAAGATTGAACTTAGAGCAACTTTATGCCAAGTCATTGGAAGAAGAAATCAGACAGTTTTTGTTAGAAGTTAGTGAAAAAGTAAACATTTTAAGGAGTTTAAATGTCAAGAACGCAATATGAAGTGACCGCAATTGTTGGGTCTTATACCAATTCAAACGGTGAGAAAAAGAACAGATACCAAAGAATTGGGTCGGTCATTGACACCAAGAATGGATTGATGTTAAAACTAGACCTTATGCCTTTGACTGATGAGCATTGGAATGGTTGGGCATATTTAAACGTACCCAAGCCAAAAGAGCAGTTTGAGGATAGTAGTATTCCATTTTGATTTGTGATATAGTAAAAGTGCTACAAGAGTAGTGTTTTTTGCAAAGAAACAAAGGAATTAAAAATGGGTTATCCAAAAATGGAAAAAATGCCTAAGGGCGTTATGTCATCAGATATGACTGGTGATAAAAAGGTTAGCGTTCCCAAAATGGACAAAGAGAAGTTTGTGCCTGGCGCATCTGGTGAGAAGATTCCTAAGGGAGCTTTGAGCAGCGACACAAGTGGTGAGCGTAAGATGCCCATCGAAGGTGGAGTTGGCATGGGTAAAGCAGACGGTATTGGTATGCGTGAAGCATCACACATGGGCCATCACGATGGACGCATGGGTGAGATGAAGGGTAAGGTTTCAGAAGAATCTTGCTACGATCACAAGCGTTACGATCACGTTCAAGATATGTAAAAAGCGAAACCCCTAGAAGATTGCAGTCTTTTAGGGGCTTCTAGCCAACACAAAAGGAGTTGTGATGGATAGTCATTGTAAGTCATGTCGTTATTTCTTGGGTAAAGATACACTAGGGCAATGTCGTAGGTATCCTGTTTACCAAAACAGACATGAGAACGAATGGTGTGGAGAATTCGAGAATAGAAAATATTCCGATGAACCCACGCCTATTCCTACTTTTGAGAGCATGGCAAGGGAACTAACAAGTTTAACGATCTACCAAGAGCCAAAGAAACGTGGGAGGCCAACAAAAAATGCTTAAACCTTTACGAGATCGAGTGGTTGTGAAGCCGTTGGTCAGAAACATATCTGACATAATCTATGTTGATAATAAAGAACCCTTTAATGAAGGTACTATTGTTGCTATTGGGCCATTGGTCGATCAGGCAATGGTTGGTGACTTTATTAAGTATGGGAACGGTGATTATCTTAACTGGCCTGTTCAGAGGATAGACGGTCAAGACTATCAAATTATTCAAGAAGCAGATATATGCGCCATTCTAGAGGAGTGATTATGTTTGAGACTACAGACAGAGAATTCAGATACGAAGTTGCACGTTACGCTATTGACCAAGTCGGTCCTGAAACAACAGATTGGATAGAGTTGGCTGACTTGCTTGTAGCTTTTGCTGAAGACGAGATTGAGTGGGAAGAAGATGACGAGGACGAAGAAGTTGCCTAAATGAAAAAGCACGATAAACCAATCGAGCACAAAACCGTAGGGAAGGGTAAAACCTACAACCCTACGGACAAAGGCGCTGGTATGACTGCCAAAGGAAGGGCAGAGTACAACGCTAAGAATGGCTCAAACTTGAAAGCACCTGCCCCAAACCCCAAGACCGAAAGCGATAAAGCTAGGAAAAAGTCTTTTTGTGCTAGAATGGCTCCTATTGCAGAAAAAACTGAAAAGGGTAGCCGTGCTAGAGCATCAATGCGAAACTGGAATTGTTGAAATTTGGGTTGATATTGCCGATTTTGAAGGTAAATATCAAGTGAGCAATCTTGGTAGAGTTAAATCTTTGGCTCGTACCAGGAAAGGGAAAAACAATTGTTTAGTGCCAATAGTTGAAAAAATAATGAAGCTGCACATTAAACAAGACAACGGAAGGCAAAGACCGTATGCAACAGTATGTTTACGAAATGGAAACATTAGAACAATACATGGTAAACAAAAACTTGTTCATCGTTTAGTTGCCCACGCATTTATTAAAGAATTGGAAGATGGAGAGCAAGTCGATCACATCAATGGTATTCATAATGACAATCGAGTTGAAAATTTGAGAGTTATGAAAACAATTGAACATTCTAGAATCCATCCAATAGTTTTAAATCCATTGCCTCGTGATTCTAAAAACGGACAATTTTTACAAAGGAACTGTTAAATGCCACTCATTAAAGGTAAGTCTGAGAAGACTCAAAAGAAAAACATCGAAACTGAAGTGAAGGCTGGTAAGCCAGTTAAGCAAGCAGTTGCCATCAGTTACGCAATTAAGCGTGAAGCAGAAAAGAAAACAATGAAAGGTAAGAAATAATGTTTAATTTTACACACACAACCCAAGAATTGAATTTGGTTATTCAATCTATGGAACATAAGATTCGTGATATGCAAGAGTTATTGGGCAAGATGATTGCCCAAGCACAAGCTCAAGCCCCCAAGCCTGAAGTTCAAGAAGCACCAAAGGCTGAATGATGCCAGGAGGACGCCCAACCGATTACGATGAGTCATTCTGCGATAAAGTCGTGGAGTTGGGCGCTATGGGTAAGTCTGTAGAGCAAATAGCCAAAGAATTAGGCTTTGCTATTAGAACTTTATACTTATGGAGAGATACTTATCCACAGTTTATGCAAGCCTTAAACACAGCTAAGGAATTAGAGCAAGCATGGTGGGAAGATCAAGCTCAAGCGTATATGTTAGAGCACAAAGATGGGCCAAAACTGAACGCAACATTGTGGTCTAGGTCGATGGCTGCTAGGTTTCCTAAGAAGTATAGAGATAACTCTAAGATTGAGTTGACTGGTGAAGGTGGAGCGCCATTGATTCCACACATACAAGTTAGTTTTGTAAAGCCCAATGAATGAAATTCAAGAGGCGATAAGTAGGGCAGAGTTTCCCCAAAAACTCCAATGTTTATTTGTTCCTGAGAAAGCTCGCTATCGCACGATCTATGGCGGTCGTGGGGGTGGCAAATCTCACTCGGTCGCAAAAGCGCTATTGGTCAAGGGAGCAATGGCAACCTTACGCATCTTGTGTGCTCGTGAGTTCCAAACGTCTATTAGGGATTCTGTACACAAACTACTGTGCGACCAAATTGACTTATTGGGTTTGTCAACGTTTTACGAAATAACCCAAAATTCTATACGAGGTAAAAATGGTACAGAGTTCGCCTTTGTTGGGTTGAAGAATAACATTGCTAACGTAAAATCATTTGAAGGAATAGACATTTGTTGGGTGGAGGAGGCCCAAACGGTTTCAAGAATGTCATGGAACGTATTGATTCCAACGATCCGAAAAGAGGATTCTGAAATATGGATCACGTTTAACCCAGAGTTAGAAACGGACGAAACCTATCAACGTTTTATTGTCAATGCGCCTGAAAATTCCGTAGTTGCCAAGGTCAATTGGTCTGACAATCCTTGGTTTCCTGAAACGCTACGACTTGAGAAAGACGCATTAAGAGCTAGAGACCCAGAGGCCTATAACACGGTTTGGGAGGGTCTATGTAGGCAAACGGTAGATGGCGCTATCTTTGCCAAAGAAATCCAATTTGCAGAGCTAGATGGGCGCATCACTAGAGTGCCTTATGACGCTACAAAGCCTGTACACGCCATTTTTGACCTTGGGTGGAGCGATGCTACTGCTATTTGGTTCATGCAGTTTGTAGGCATGGAAAATAGGCTTATAAGGTACTTTGAGACCAACCAAGAAACCATGTCTAGCATCCTCAACAAGATGCAAGGATTTGGGTATATTTACGATACTTTGTGGTTGCCCCATGACGCAGAGAACAAAACTTTGGCTGGAAATGGTCGCAGTATTGAAGAAATTGTACGAAATTTAGGTTATAAGACTAGAATAGTGCCTAAAGTACCAATTGTGGATTCCATTAACGCTGCGAGAACCATTTTCAGTAACTGTTACTTTGATCGTGAGAACTGCCATCAAGGGCTAGAAGCTCTGAGGCATTATCGCTATGAAGTAGACCCTGATACTGGGATGTTCTCTAAGACGCCTTTACATGACAATTACAGTCATGGTGCTGATGCCTTTAGGTACATTGGGTTAATGATTAGCGAACCTAAAAAAGTCGTTAAGAAAGCGCCTGTAAATATTCAATCTTCTTGGATGGGTTAAACATGGTAGATGATCTTGAATCTAGCGACTTAATAGCAGACGCACAAGCCTTTTTGCACTTATGTGTAGAGGCAGATATGATGAACCGTACTGAGGCGCTAGAAGACCTTAGATTTAGCGCTGGTGACCAATGGCCTGTTGAAATTCAAAACTCACGCACTTTAGAGTCACGCCCATGCCTAACTATTAACAAGATAGACGCATATTGTCGACAGGTTACTAACAACATACGCCAACAACGCCCACGCATCAAGGTTCATGGTGTAAACAATGAATCTGATGAGAAGATGGCAGACATCTTGACAGGCATTTGTAGGCACATCGAGGTCAACTCAGACGCAGACCAAGCCTATGATAACGCTGCAGACTACGCAGTTCGCATGGGTTGGGGCTTTATTAGGGTCAATACAGACTATGTGAGAGAGGATTCTTTTGACCAAGAAATCTTCATCAAGTCGATCATGAACCCATTTACGGTTTATTTTGATCCTAATTCCATATTGCCTGACGGTTCAGACGCAGAGAAAGTTCTAATTACTGAGGTTATTTCTAAGAAGCAATTTAAGGATATGTACCCTGACGCAGACGAGGGTGTTCAGTTCAACCAAAGGGGAGCTGGGGACACAAATGCAGAATGGGTGATGAAAGAAGATATTCGCATCGCAGAATACTTCTATACAGTACGCACAAAAACCAAGTTATTGCTTTTGGCAGATGGGTCAAAAATATACAAAGACTTGTATAAAGGTGACCCAAATTTAATCATTGACCAAAGGGACACGGTCAAAAAGGAAATCCGTTGGGCAAAGCTCACAGGGATGCAAATCTTAGAAGAAGGCGTGTGGGCAGGTCGTTATATCCCTATCGTTCCTGTTTACGGTCACCAATTGATTGTTGAGAACAAGCGCAAGAAGTTTGGTTTGGTGCGCCAGGCTAAAGACCCACAAAGGATGTACAACTTTTGGCAAACATCCATGACAGAATCTGTGGCTTTAGCGCCCAAGCCTAAGTGGTTGTTGGCGGAAGGTCAAGACGAGGGCCATGAGAACGAGTGGGCACAAGCAAACGTTAAATCTGCGCCTGTGCTCAGATATAAGCAAGTGGACATCGAGGGCAGACCAGCTCCTGTTCCTACTCGCATCCAACCTGAAGCGCCTCCTGCGGGCATTATGACTGCCTCTGCCCAAGTTTCTATGGACTTGCAAGCAGTTATTGGCATTGTTGATCCTAACCAACTGCCCCAAGGTAATATCTCAGGCAAGGCTTTAAACGGTCAACAACAACAAGTTGACCTATCTAATTACCACTTTTACGACAATTTAACTCGTTCTATTCGTCACATTGGCAAAATCATCTTAGATTTAGTGCCTAAGATTTACGACACAGAGCGTGTAATGCGTATCATTGGTGACGATGGTAAGCCTGACTTGGTGACCCTCAATACGCCTGGAACTGACGAGTTTGGCATCAATAAGATACTGAATGACGTAACAGTTGGTGAATATGATGTGGTGATGGACACAGGCCCAGGGTACAACTCCAAGCGTCAAGAGGCAGTTCAAGCCATGATGCCTTTGTTTAGCGCAGACCCACAACTCATGCAAGTCGCTGGTGACCTATTCATTCGCAATATGGACTTCCCAGGTGCTCAAGTCATCGCAGATCGTTTGGCAGTCAACAACCCCTTGGCTAACATTGACGATAAATCTGCGATTCCCCCACAAGTTCAGATGAAGTTGGCTCAGTCTCAACAACAAGCTCAAGCCATGCAACAACAAATTCAACAGTTGCAAATGGTCATTAAGCAACGTCAAGACATTGAGAGCGTCAAGCAAGAGGCAGAAACCAAGCGTGAACTCATGCGTCAGACTGCCAAAGCGCACAACACAGAATCTATGCTTGAAGCTCGTGTACACGATGTGAACATGAAAGCAGTCACTAGCCAAAACAAGACAGAAATTGAGTCTATTATGGAGCTTTTAGTTCATCACATGGATACATCTAGGCTTGAAAAAGAAATTGCTGCTCGAAATGCTGAACAATATAGGTATGCAAATGAGTCAGTGCAAGGTTTACAACCAGGAGTTCAATGATGCCAACAGTAACAAGCGAAAACAAAAAAGAATTTGATCGTGAAACAATGGAAAAACGTGGTCAATTAAAAGAAAAACGAAAGATTAGCCCATCTAATGATTTTTACAGTAAATATAAAGAAAAACTTAATCCACATAAAGATTATTTTGAATTTGTAAAGGTGAATGAACCCCATATTAAAGAACACGCAAGCGGGATTGCAAATCAAATTAAAACTTTTACTGGATTAAACGAAAAACAAAAAAATAAAAAATATAACGAAAGAATGGGTGACATGAGAAATCATGTAACTGAAGCATGGGATTACACAAAACCTAATGATTGACAAAATAAGCATTTCGTGTTAAAAACACAAAACCTTACCTATGAGGTTCATAGGGTAAATTCTTGAGGAAACTCATGTCTGATAAAGAAGCGAGCCAAGTGCTCACAAGTGAAAATTCTGGTGATTTTTACGCACAAAAGTTAGGTTTAGCTAACGAGACACCTGTAGAAGCTGCAGAACCTACAGAACCTCCAAAGAGTGAACCTGAAGCGTTAGAAGAACCAAAACCAACAGAAGAACCGAAGCCCAATAAACTTGAAAAGAGGTTTTCTGACATAACAAAGCAACGTGAGATGGCTCGTCAAGAAGCTGAACGAGAGCGTCAACGTGCTAGTGAGTTGGAAACTAGGTTAAGAGAACTTGAGGCCAAGATTTCGCCAAAGCCTAATCTTGATGAGGAGCCAAGGCCTGACCAGTTTCAGGACGCATTTGAGTATGCAAAGGCTCTAGCTGAGTTTTCAACCGAGAAAGCGTTAAAGCAACGTGACCAGCAAGAGGTAGAGAGAAGGCAAGCGGAGGAACGTGCCAAAACATTTGAGGCATGGAACAAACGCCAAGCAGAGATCAAAGCCGAGTTGCCTGATTACGATGACATGATTGCATCTAGCGAGGTTGTTGTGAGCGACCAAGTTAGAGATGCGATTTTCGAGAGTGATGTAGGCCCAAGAATCCTATACCACTTAGCAGAAAATCCTGAAATAGCTGAAAAGCTAGGCAAGATGTCAACGCTAGGCGCTTTACGAGAGATTGGGAAGTTAGAGGCAAGGCTAGAAAAAGCTCCTCAAGAAGAAGTGAAACCTGTTGTGAAATCAAACGCACCGAAACCGATTAGCCCTATTCGTGCTTCTAGTGCTGCTACAGATACCAATGTGGACTCCAATGGTGAGTTTCATGGTACTTATCAGCAATGGAAAGAACAAAGACAGGCTAAGAAGATTAGGTAAAACTTTTTTCTTTTAAAGGATATAAATCATGGCAAATAATCTGCTTACCATATCCAAGATCACCAATGAAGCGTTGATGGTCTTGGAAAATGAGTTGACCTTCACATCAGAGGTCGACAGAAACTACGATGACCAGTTTGCGGTTGTTGGCGCTAAGATCGGTAACACAGTTAACGTTCGTAGACCAGGCCGTTTCATTGGTACAACTGGCCCAGCTTTGAACGTTGAAGACTTCAACGAGACTAGCGTTCCTGTGACTTTGAGCACTCAATTCCACGTTGACACTCAATTCACCACGCAAGACTTGGCTTTGTCTCTCGATATGTTCAGCGACCGTGTGCTTAAGCCCGCAGTTGCAGCTATCGCCAACAAGATTGACCGTGACGGTTTGGTCATGGCTAATCTGAACACCGCCAACATCGTTGGTACACCTGGCACACCTCCCACAGGTTTGATTACATACTTGACTGGTCAAGCGTATTTGGACTCTGAAGGTGCTCCTCGTGACGGACGTAGATCATGTATCGTTGAGCCTTTCACTTCTGCAACAATCGTTGATTCACTCAAAGGATTGTTTGTTCCTCAAGAAGCGATTGGTGAGCAATACCGCAAAGGCCTCATGGGCCGAGACAGCGGCGGCATGAACTGGCGTCTCGATCAAAACGTTGTAGCCCAAGGTTTTGGATTCTGGACAGGTTCTACTGCTGGTTCTATCACCGTTAATGGCTCTAACCAAGGTCTCGCATCAGGTTGGGCGCAAACTTCTACCATCAACATTACTGCAACTGCAACAGGTACATTGAACCCTGGTGACGTTATCAATTTTGCTGGTGTGTACGCAGTTAACCCCCAAAACCGTCAAGCGTATGGTTCTAACAAGTTGCGTAACTTTGTTGTTAAATCAGCAGTTGCGTTGACTAACGGAAACACAAGCGTGACAGTTAGCCCCGCTTTGATCTACGGTGGACAGTTCCAAAACGTAACTGCTTCTCCCACATCAGGCGTTGCAGTAACACCTTACCAAATCGGTGTGTCTTCCAACTCTGTGTACTCTCCACAAAACATTATCATGCACCGTAACGCATTTACGCTTGCCGTAGCGGATCTTGAGTTGCCGGAGGGTGTCCACTTTGCTGGTCGTGCAAGCGACAAGGAAATTGGTTTGTCAATGCGTGTTGTGCGTCAGTACACCATCAACAATGACTCCATTCCGACTCGTTTGGATGTCTTGTACGGGTGGGCTCCACTTTATCCAGAACTCGCTTGCCGCGTTGCAGCTTAACATTAAGGAGATTAAATTATGGCAAATCCAGGACCCGCAACCACAGTAAGCAATCACCCACAAAACTTGGCCACAAACCAAGCGTTGCGTTTGATTGCATCTGCACAATCCGTTAACTTGTCACAAGCCGGTGATACCGCTATGACAGTTATTGACGTTAGCAAATTTGTACCAGTTAGCGTAATCATCACCAATGGCTTGAACTCTAGTGGTAACACAACCACTATTGCTACTGCTACTGTTGGCGTTTACACAAATACAGGTGCAACAGGTTCGACCGTATTGACTACCGCTGCTTTAACTGGCAACACAGGTGGCCCTTATGTGACAATCTCTAGCGCAACAAATGCAAACACCGCTATTTCTAGCTTCTCCAATATGTACGTTAATGTTGGAACTACGATTGCAGCGACTTGTGACGTATTTGTTTATGGCTATGACCTCACATTTTTACCTTAATTTGTGAGTAAATAAGGAAAAGGCCATCCTCAAAAGGGGTGGCTTTTTTCGCTTTTAAGATACAATAAATCATTCTTTAAAGGAATAACCATGTCAAAAACTACCATTTGTCGTGGAAATGTTATAGCGCATACAATTTGCCAATTAACATTACCCGCCACAACCTTTTCTACTACAACCACAGAAGTTACGATTGCTTGCCCTGGTGTTAAAGCCACGGACATGATTCAAGTTCAAGTTGACGCAGCAATGACTGTAGGTGTTGGTATTGGCAATGCTTATACAAACGCAGACAATCAAATTACTGTTCGTTTGATGAACTTGACAGGAGCACAAGTGGTTCAAGCTGCTGCCACTCTGTTGGTTGGCGTTAAATCTTGTGAAGATAATCCTTTGCCTGTTAACGTGGTCTAAAAATGTCAAATACATCAGTATTTAGAATTGCTGGCCCTACTACTGCTATTAGTGTGACTACTGCATCTTCAACTGCAGTTACGATCACTCCTAACGGTAATGACCAGATCAACTATGCTGGATTTTTGAATACAAGTAATAACGTTATTGCCGTGACGATCACGCCTACAAGCGCACCCGCAGCGGTGTTGCCTGTGGCAGGAACGCCTAGCAATAGCTTTGTGCTTGGGGTTGCAATGACATCACCAATGGTGGTGGCAGTTCCTCCCAATTCATTTTCAGTTACAACAATCGGTACAGGTACAAGCACCTTGTATGTAACACCGATGTCCGATCAAACTTGATCTAAGGGGGTGAAATTCCCCCTTTTTCTTAGGGTTCAACATGACTGCAAGCAATAACGTCTCCAACACAGTTACCACTAATATATTGCCTGTTCAGGCATTATACGACCCAACAACTTTAGCGTTTATCACGTTCATTGGCCCTGCTGGTCTGCCATTTACGAGTGCTGCTGGTGGTGTGTCTAGCGTTGATGTCTCAGGTGGTACGACTGGTTTGACCACAACTGGAGGCCCAATTGTCTCAAGTGGCACAATTACCCTTGGAGGTACGCTTTCAGTCTCAAATGGTGGCACAGGAGCTACAACTGCTACTGGTGCGATCAACAACCTTTTACCTAGCCAAGCAACTCACGCAGGTAAATACCTAACTACAGATGGTACAAACACATCTTGGAGCACATCTGGTGCTAATTTGTCTGTTGTTAACGATACAAGCACCAATGCAACTCGTTATTTGACCTTTACAGACGTAAATACTGGTGTCATTACCCAAGAATACGTTAGCTCATCAAAATTAACCTATAACCCATCAAGTGGGACTGTAACTGCAACCACTTTTGTAGGTGCTTTGACAGGAAATGCCTCAACTGCAACTTTGGCAGCAAGTTCAACTAACATTGCTGGTGGTGCAAATGGTTCTTTACCTTACCAAACAGGGTCAGGAACAACGACTTT
>Ga0208499_1000138_pt1 | contig 32098 bp, 42 predicted proteins | sample CryBogCBE07Jul09_FD_185504 | JGI IMG/M metagenome (GOLD analysis project Ga0208499, IMG submission 185504) | Freshwater microbial communities from Crystal Bog, Wisconsin, USA - CBE07Jul09 (SPAdes) (version 2) | ecosystem: Environmental > Aquatic > Freshwater > Lake | place: Crystal Bog... | reverse complement strand
CTTTAACAGGAGCTTGGTTAACCGTGGCTTGTGGCTTTTCTTTACCACCGAAGAGTTTAGAGAAAAACCCAAATATCCCTTTTGCGTCATTTTGGATACCCTTGATATCCCCCACAACTCCATCAATTTCTTTCTTGGCATCAACAACAAACTGCCTTCCCTCCTTGTACATCTCGCAGGATTCTTTGACAAGCTTGAAGGCCGAAGTAGCCAGAGCGACAAGGGTGAATGGATCAATTTGTACACCTCTTAATGTAAAACAATTCGCTTCAACAATTCAGCAACATTCTCTGTTCCAAAGAGAGAGATGGCCATAATCAAGTACAACATGTACTCAATCCTTTGCATGCGTTTTGAACCATCATCAAAGCGCTTTTGGATACTCTCGTGTCTTTGGGCGCAAATAGCTTCATGCACAGATAATCTTTTATCTGTATCTGCAACTAGTTCTTCCATTTTGTCCATATTAGTTATTTAATATTACTAATTGAATTAGTATAAGATTGAATAAATTATGCATAATTTTTTCATTAAATAATTTCTGCGTTAGAAATTGCACGAGATGGTGGTGCGTGTTGAACAGTTAAATTGAAATGGACAAACTTAATAGGTTTATCACTTGCATGTCTGGTAAATGAATGAGCTAACCATGAATTAGCAAAAATCATCATGCCAAGCTTGGGTTCAAAGTTAATCATCTTGCTTGCTGGTGTAGCTATTGTCATGTCGTTTTCAGGCAAGTCAATCTGTACTTTGGCAGAACGTGGGTCGTGGAACACTATTCTTGAACAATCTTCTGGAGTTTCAAGAAAGTAAAAACCTACAATTTGAGAACCATAACCATGAACGTGTTGATCCATTGCTGAATGCTTATGATGCTCTTGTGTCCACATTTCTGTGAATGTAGTGTTAAAGTTCTGCATAGCATATCCTTGTTCATTCAAGATATTCCATGCAGTTGAACCAACAAATTCAACAAATGATCTAATTCTTTCATCTTCATAATAATTATTGGTCATATAAAGAGGATAAATTTCATTTAAATCACGTTCTTTACGTTGCACTTCTAATGATTCTTCTGAAACTTGGTTAACTGAAACCAAAAAATCAGGTCGTTCAATAACATAAATTGGGCATGGAAACTGATACAAAACTTGAAGTTGATTGTTTTCAACAACTTCTTTAACCTGTTCAGATGATTTGCAAACTTTATCAATTTCTGACATAACTTATGTTCCTTTTGGTAATTCTTCCAAAATTTTATAAATTACATTTTTTGTAGATTCTATAAATTCTTGTTGCAAAACTGCATTTGCATTTTTTGCTTCAGTTAAAGTTTGATAAGAAGTATATGTTCCTGTGTTATGGTTAAATACTTGATAAGTTCCAATTTCAGGGTCAGTATCTATAGCATTTCTCCATATTTGATCGTTTCCATTTATCTCTGTTAAACCAATATGAAATCTTGATTCTTCTTTTTTTAAATAATCTGAGAGAATTTCATTTAATCTATTCTGTGCATTTTCTTCAGAACCAATCGTATAAATTGGTTGCAATTGTTCAGGTAATTTTGGTGCAGCATCAATAGTTGCTTGATCTGGCACATAGTATTCATTTTTAAATGTAATTGGATTACAAATTTGATAAATCACGATATTGCTCCATAAATTCTAGTTGTACAACTTGATTTAATTGTAACTGTTACACCATAGAAACTTAAACAAATTGCTTTTCCTCCTCCAGAACCTGGGTAACTTCGCCCAGTACCACCAGATGCACCCCAGCCACCACCACCTCCTCCTGCAAACCCAGAGTAACTTCCTCCTGCACAACTTGATGAACCACCAGCACCACCTGTTGATGCTCCTCCACTACCTTGACAAACGCCACCCCCACCACCAGCACCTCCACCTTTGCCAGCAGAATAACCATTCCAACATCCTCCAGCACCACCAGTTCCTGGGAAAATTCTTCCCCCTCCGCCAGCAGAACCATAAAATCTTACTGGAGGTACGGAACAACAACAAATGATTAAATTTGGTACACCATTACCACCACTCGCACCTACGCCGCCTCCACTACCTCCTAAATTATTAGTTGCATTTTTTCCTCCAGAGCCACCACCAGCACCGCCACCACCATATTGTGTTTTACAATTTGTATATCCACCCGCACCTCCACCACCACCTATATATGCGCTAGAACAAGTATTGTCCACCGTAGCATTAAAACCTAATCTAATTGCAGGATAACCAAATTTGCTAGTGCAACAAGAAAATCCACCATCTCCACCTCTACCCATAATGTAACCTTTGTTAATTATGGTTATTTTGTCTCCAGTTGATCCACCAGTTAAAAGAAGAGCAGGAGTAGAATAACTTGTCGAATATATATAAACTCCTGAATTGATAGTAATTTTTATACAAGAATTTCCTGCAACATATCCACTTAATGTTGTTACATTTAAAGATACATTTGCAGCATTAGAAGCATAAGTTTGTGTAACCGATACTAAACCAGCACCTCTCATAAAACCAAAAGCATTTTGTATACCACTCATGTCAAACCACTCCCTGAAATAATCCAAGTTGTTGAAGTCATTTTTACGGCAGTTGCAGTACCGTATTGAGCCAAAGAACGTGAACCAGTAGTTCCCGCACTAGATAAATACATTGTGTCAGTAGTAATTGCAATCGTTACCACATTGGAAGTCATGTTGATAAAACTGACTGCCGTACCAACTGGAAAAGCAACGCTTGAGTTAGCAGGAATAGTAAAAGTTCTAGCATTAGCATCTGTTGATGGGTGCAATATGGCTTTACCAGCGTCAGACAAGACCAATGTGTAAGCGGCAGATTGGCTATTAATTGGAATACCTAAAAAACCAACGCTGTTAGTTCCGTCAGCAGTACAGTTGCTTAAATTACCACTTGTAGGTGTTCCCAATAAGGGCGTTGTAAATGATGGGCTGGTTGCCAATGCAACAACCGTACCAGAACCTGTTGTTGAATAAGAAGTTCCCCAAGCACTACCTGTGCTATTAGGAATACCAGCGCTTGGATATACTTGAGCCGCAATTGTTGCCCAAGTTCCATCACCTCTCAAATAAGTAGTGCTCGATGGTGTGCCAGTTACGGGATTGGCCGCCATGTTAGTAACGGAAGAAATAAGGTATCCGCTTGTTGGAAGTGTTCCTGTTGTTGTTCCTGTTACTGTAAGGGTTGTAGAAAAAGCGCCTGAAAATGTAACATTCCCACCAACAGTAATTGTGCTACTTCCAACATTCAACAGAGTTTTGTAAGTATTTGTTCCTGTACCAAGAAACAATTTTCCGTCAACAGTGTTTGCGGCCAACTCGCCTGAAACAATGGTTGTAGGTACATTGGTTGTTGTATCGCTATGATACAAAATGATTGGGGTAAAACCTGATTGAGCCATTAGAATGTTCCTCCGTTGATGCCTGCTGTTAAGGCATTATTTGTGTAATTGTATGTCAGGGATGTGTTTGTGTTAACCCCAACGCTACCTGTTGCTGAAGAGCTGAAATGGATGTAATTTGTTGATCCAGAGCCTGCAGAAGCAGTTACGTTGGTAGCAGTTCCTGCGGTTGCCGCGTTCAAGTTGGCCACTTGTGTGGTGCTTGTAACTGTCAATGGCGCTGTACCTGTTGCTACGGTAGAAACAAGCGTATTACCTGTCACAGCTTGTGTTGATGTAATTGCCGAGCCAGTACTCAATGTATTGGTAGACCAAGACGTTCCAGATGGAATGTTGGCGTGATAATCCCAAGAACCTGCAGACGTTCCATTTGCAGTTAAAACAACCGTTACATATGCACCAGACTGAACAGTTACAACTGTTGTCGATGAATTATTTTGGACAACAATTGTTCCTGAAGATTGATTATTGTTGAACGTATATGTTGCACTAACAGGCAAAGTTGTGGCATCAGGCAACTTATAAGTTTGACCACCAGAACCAGTAACAATCCAGTTTGGTGTAGAGCTTGCAACCAATGTGGTTGTAGTACCTGCGGCGGCTACGTTTGAAAAACCTAAAAACGCAAAGTTTGTGCTGAGATTACCGTTGGCATCTTTGACAACAATACCGCTTGCCGCATTAGTTGTGTTGCCCAATGCTGTCAAAACTCCTGTTCCAGTTGTTGTGGTGCTTGGAGCCGCGCCTGCACCTCCACCAATCATTAAAGCATTTGCAGTTAATACCGCACTAGATGCCCATGTGCTTGCTGAACTGAAGTAAACAACACCTCCAGAAGTTCCTGCAACAGTAAGTGCAGGCGTAGTCGTTGCACTGGCAACAGAAATTAAACCACCTGTAAAGCTTACAGAAGTGACTGTACCGCCACTACCTGTGGCTGTTAACGTACCAGTTGTAAAACTAAGTCCAGACCCTACAGTGACATTGCTGAATCCACCAGTGCCATTACCATAAAGAATTGAAGTGCCTGATGTAGGAACCGCATAATCCGTTCCTGCAACAGCATTTGCTAATGCTCCACCACTATTTGCTTTCAACAAAGCCGTACCACTAGGTGGTGCTAAATAGTCAGTTCCTGCTACCGCATTGGCCAAAGCGCCACCACTGTTTGCTTTAAGTATGGCTGTACCGCTTGGTGGTGCAAGATAGTCTGTACCTGCTGTAGCGGCTTGTAATGCTGTTCCATTACCCTTTAATACACCAGAAATGCTAGTTGAAAGAGTAATTTGAGGAGTGCTCGTTGAATTTGCAACTGTGCCTGCAAAACCATTTGCACTTACAACAGAAACTGCTGTAACTGTACCGCCGCCAGATGAACTCACCGCATTTTGAACAAATTGTGTTGTTGCAATTTGTGTTGATGCAGTTCCATTTGATGCAGTCGGGGCAGTAGGTATTCCTGTTAATGCAGGACTTATGCTCAAAACATTGCTACCTGTGCCTGTACTTGTAATGACACCCGTGCCGCCGTTTGCTACAGCCAATGTGCCGCCTAAAGTAATAACACCAGATGTGGCAGAACTTGGTGTTAATCCCGTGCTTCCTGCGCTGAATGAATTAACTACATTAGTGCCAGATGAAATAGCATTAGTCACAAAAGCTGTAGTAGCAAGTTGTGTTGTATTTGTTCCTGAGCTTGCAGTGACTGCTGTAGGCGTACCCGTAAATGAAGGACTTTGCTGTAAAACAACTACACCGCCAGTACCTGTAGTTGTTGAACTTGAAATGTTTGTCAAACGACCATAAGCATCGACAGTAACGCTTGCAGGAATAGTGTAAGTACCCGCAGTTACGGCAGTTGCTACCAATGAAATTGTTGGAGTTCCAGTTCCATTTCCATTAGTAACTGAAATTTGTCCAGACGTTCCACTTAAAGTAACTTGGCTGAAAGTAGAGCCATTAACAGTCACTAATCCAGTACCACTTAAACTTGCAACATTTTGCAAATTAGTATTTAAGCCAATCGTTGGACTACCAGTAGTTCCATCTGGATTAGCAATAGTCAGTCCACTTCCAACTGCAATTGAAGTATTTGAAACAGTAGTAGTTCCTGTTTTGACCAACAATCCGTTAGATGCGCCATCCAAAGATTGGGCCGCGCCAGTTAAGTTAATTTGTAAAGTGCTACCTGCACCATTGTCTGTAACTGAAAGACCAGATCCAGTAGCTATATATCTAGCTTGTGTTAATCCTGCTGTTGAATTAACAGTCAAAAATGGATAATTAAGCGCTCCTGCACCTGCAATAGCACCTGTCGTTGTTTGTACCGTAACCCCGTTTTGAACAACAGGAACCGACTCAGTACCTGTTAGAGCACTGGCCGTAGGTAATTGGAGTATGGTTACTTGTCCGCTCATGTTGATGTATTGTTCGTTGGGTTAGGTGAAATGATGTTGATATTGCCGTTTTGATTTGGTGTTGTGTTGTCGCTTTGAGTACTGATATAAATTTCTGTTGGATTACCTTGAGGAATATTTGTACCAGTAGGCGTAACAACCAATCCATTGTCATCTGTTGCAATGCTGACATCAGGCCGTGGAAATCTTAATGCAATCCTTTCAGTTGGTCTTGCAGGTAAACGATATGGATCTTTTTGATCGGCACACCCTTGCTCGCACACCTTTAACCCAGGGAAATTCGGGTCAGGTTGCGCCTCTATGATTGGTCTCTTCATCTTGCATCTGTCGCAAATAAAGATTGCAATCGTTGAGTTTCCACGGGTGTCTAACCATTTTGGCATGATCTACTTCGTGTACACAGAAATGTTAGGGCTGAAGTAAATAGGCGACTTATCGCGTTCTTCATTTTCAGCCATGATGAAATACTTCTCAGCTTGTGTTTCCAAGTATGCAATCCTGCCTTGCTCCACTTGGGGCAAGATCAAGCTCATCTGGTGAGCTAGTAAGTATTGAATAGCTTGATTCCAACGCTGTGGAATTTCCAATTGATTGGTCAATGTGCCCACATCATCAACTTGTCGTGAGTACCAAATGGTCATTTGTACAAATGGATTTGAAGGCGTTGGCCACAATGTAATCTTGGATTGTGGCAAAGTCCTGTTAAACCAATATTGATAAGGCTGATTGGCTGTGAAATTTTTATTTGGCAAATTTGTGTAATCGTCACGATTTAGACGAGCCATCGTGATTTCTGTTGAATTTGTACCTAAATAAAACTCATACAAAGCCAAAGTGGTTCCATTAAAAGCTTGTATGCGGTAATACGCTACATTCGCACCAGGGTCTATATCCTGAAATACCCATTGCCCACTTGTCACAGTCACTGCAGTTGCTGTGTACAGAGTAGTCCAATTCGTGCCATCTGGTGATGATTGCAGGTAGTAGCTCCAAGTTGCGCTACCACCTCCTGAAATGTAGGGCATAAATCCAATAGACCCAATATATTGAGTATTGGTTGTGCCGTAATAAACCTGATACGACCCATTAGCCGTTGTCATCTGGTTATAGGTAGTGATGTTGCCGTCAGCAATGTTATTGGTTGAACTACCATCGCTTGCTGAATACGCACCGCTAGGACGCGTCATAGTGCGATATAAGGCGTTTAAAACGTCAACGCCACCCACAGGTAGCAAGTACTCATATTGATTCGGCAGAAAGCCGTAAACTTGCTTGTTAATAGCCCAATAGTTGATACCTTGGTTAATTAAATTGCTAAGTACAAAGAACAGCGCTTGCTGTGATCCTTGTACTTGTTCAACGGTGAGCTCTTCCGCGAGCTTGCCTGATAGACGAGCCCCTTGGTCAATAAACTGCTGTACTGTGACAACAGTGGTTCCAACAGTACCGCTGTAGGCCATTTTTAATCCTTACCAACAGTGTTTGTGCTTGGGATTTCCGTGTTCAGCAGTGCTTATTTTTCCACCTTTAGCTTTTTTTAGGTGAGAAAACGCATCAAAATCTCCATCATCAGAAGCATTTTTATTGTGGAAAGATTTCAACTTTTCACGCATTTCTTTGCCGTGTTTTTTTTCAACGGCCTCATAAGCTTTGCTTTCTGCATCTTTTGATTGACCAATTGTTTTTCCATGCTTTGCATAAGTTTTAGCGTACAAACTGCGAGCATTTATAGATGGTTCCATAATTTTTTCCTTTTACCAACCAGGACAGTCCCAACGCCGTAGAGATGCCTTAGCTCTCTCAGCGTCACCTTTTGAATGTTTCACCACTCCTGACATTCTCGCGCAAAATGAATCTTTACGCGAACCGCCTTTGGGCTGTGGTGCTTTTAGATGAGAGCCCGTTTCTCTGTTGTACTTTTCACGGCCTTTTTCTGTCAATCCTGCACCTTTTGATACAGGCAACTTTTCGCCACGTCCAACAGAAAGTGATGGGCCACCCTCTTTGTGTTTAGCAGTCTTTGCTGACTCTTTGAATGCTTCCTTAGTGGGAGCACCCTTAGAGCCAACCTTTCTCATCTTTTCGCCAGAACCATGAGCTATACGCTCTTGTTTAGCATGAATATTGGCATACAAACCGCCTTTTGCCATCTTTTTCTCCTCATCAGCTTTGACAAACTCTTTGCCGACTTTTTGAGGAACACCGCCGTATCCACCTTTTGTATGAGCGGCGGCTTCCATCAGCCTATGTTGTGCAGGTGATTTGCTAGGCATATTAAGCCTGACTTTCTTGCCAAGATAAACGAGCAAACGCTGTACCGTTTGAGCCAATTTGGCTGACGGTCACATACAAAATGTCTGGGCCATCAGGATAAGTTCCTGCTTGACTTGTAGGCACTGTGTTGTTTAATCCGCCACCCAAAATACTGTTTCCAAATGGAGCAACAGAAGTCAAATCTAAAGTGGTTTGTCCTGCTGTGTTTGTAAAAAATGCCGCAATAGACTCACCACCACTAATTGTGGTTGCTGTATTAGTGTTTGTCGCAACTTGCACAATCGATGTTGTGTTGGTGTTATTTTGCGTTGGAGATGCAAATGAAGTAAATCCACTTGTTCCACCAATAACACCATTCAAAATAAATTGAACCAAGTAACTTGTTGTGGTCAACATAGCAATCTCACGCATTTGCAATTGCAAGCGATTGATAATCTCTTTGACACCCAATGTACCCACTGTGCCGTTATCCACCGAAGGAGCCACGCGAATGGCCATGATTGGCACAGCGGTAGTGCTTGAAGTAGAAACAGACGAAGTCATACCGTAGTTATAAATAGCTGATACATCACTTGTATACCCACCATCCATTACTACTGATGAACCCCAATGAGACAATTGAGCGGCGGCATCAGGAGATGCATATTCAACAGCAATAGGTGCAGTGGCTGAATAAGTGAATGCAGTAGCGGCAGATCCACCTGTAACGCCACGAGTCACTCCATTCAACGTAGTACTAGTTAAACTAGTATAACTAATGTATTCAATTACGCCAGAAACACCGTTTCCAATGATTCTTGCTGTACCGCCCGCAGGATTAAATCCATAGGTACTCAATACATTAATTGTTGTATCAGAAACTCCAATATTTGCTGTAATTGTTGTCAAAGGCAATACGTTATTTTGCTCATAATGTGAAGGCAAATTGCCTGAACGCATGTAAGCTTGATATTGCACATTGTTGTTTTGGAAACCATACACATAAATGATTTGACCATTTGTTGCACGGAAACCAAATCGAGCTACACCCGCACCGTACCAAGAGTAGTCGATGTAAAACATCTGTACTCTAGTCAAGTCAAGGTTATATCCAGAAGGATTAGAAATAGAGTTTGATCCGTCGCAAACATCCCACCATTGTGATTGAGGAATTTTTACCTCAACAATACGGGATACCAATGCATTTGCAATTGTTGATCCACGATATTCAGGAGTAACGTACAGCTGTGTGTCGCTAGTGATTGTTGTTACACGGTGTGTTTGACCACGAATAACAATGTAATCTCCAACTACCAATTGAGTTGTAAATTGTGTTTGACTTCCAGTTACCAAAGAACTGGTTTGTGTAGCTGTTACTGTTCCAGTAATTTGGTTGACGCTGTTGCGAAGAACACAATACAAAGTTTGTCCATCAAATTGGAAAAACATACCGTTTTGGCTGTCAAAAAATCCAATTTTGTTGCTACTGCCGTACCATGAATATGGACTAACGTGAGGAATCAACGGTGCTGTACTTGTTGCAGGAGACGCTGTTGGCGCACTCAAAGCAGTGTAAGTAAACGTCAAAGCATTAGAAACGCTTGTAATTTTGAAAGTTCCGTTATATCCAGACTGATCAAAACCAGATACTTGGACATAAGTATTTACAGTTAAATTGTGAGGAGTTTTGCTCGTTACAGTTACTGTAGTTCCAGATGCAGTCAATGCTGTAAATGCAATCTGTGGTTTTAAGATTGTTCCAGTAGAGAACTGAATACCTTTGCCTGATTGATAACGGAAATAACGGCGAGTCTGACGAAATAACTGTTGATTTGGTACAGATGCACCCGCAGTAAAGTTAACTGAGCCATCATAAGCATGGCAATCAACCCAACCTACAGGACGTGCATACAAGTTTGATTGACCTGCGGTGTTTGAAATTGTCGTAGATGGAGTTCCATTTACATTGGTAAATGTAAAGGTATTTGCTGTAGGCGTAGTTGCAACTACTTGTGCGCCATTGATTTGAGTTGCTGTAGTTGGGCCAGTTGTTCCTTGGATATAAATTGCAGAGTTTGCTGACAATCCATGTGGAAAAGAAGTGGTTACAGTAACTGTAGAGCCAACAAAAGTAAATGCCGTTGTGCCTGTTAAAGCAATACCGCAGTTTGAATACGCATAACCTTGATAGCAATATGTTGATGCGGCTGAATAGTTATTAACTGTTGTTACTTGATTTTGGACTTGAACAGTAATTGATGTGCCTGCAGACACGCCTGCGACCACATATGCCCAACCTTGAGCATTAGGATCAATTGTGTCTTCAATAAAAAATGGAGTACCAGTAGCAATGGTCACGTTTGAAGAAAACGTCACGACCAATTGATACAAGTTACTTTGATTACCAGTAATTGCAGATACTGGCAGTGCAGAATTGGGTAAATAGTAAAGCGATTGACGATTGTTTTGCAGGGAAATTTGTTCCCATTTTGTAGGTTGTTGACCATACTCAAAGTCAGTATCGATCAATGATTGTGGTGTCGATACACGAACTTTATCAACAGGATCATATGCACCAGAGCGTTGCGCTTGCTGAAGACGCAATTGATTGTCGGTATTTGACGTTGGGCCTGTGTAAACAGAAAGTTGCGACATTTTTTTTCCTTTTAAAAGTGGGTGGAGCACACGCCCCACCCAACTTAATTACCTACTTTTCAATGAGCCACCACGCTTTTTGGATGGCGCAACAGTAACTGATTTTTCAGTTTTTGTTACGCTACCCTCTGGAGGCTTGGAAGAAGAAAACATGCTCTTAACAGCATCATAGGCACGTTTTGGAGCACCTAAAACTGCATTGCGCATTGCTTCGTTCTCTCTCTTCTCGTCTGCATAATGAGCGTCATATGCACCTTTGGAAAGGTCTTCTGTACCGCCATCTGCAAACCTCACCTTGCCACCTCTTTTGAAGGTGCCAGATTGCAAGCTATTTGCCACGGGTTGGCTAACGAAATGTTTGGGCATCTTTACAGATTTGCCCATATCGTTGACATTACCCCCCGTGGCGTAGGCTTTTTTTGAGGCATGTCCTCCACGCTTGAAACCACCCGCATTGGCAAGCTTTACTTCACCAGTTTTGGTGCCTGTTTTGCCTTTAGGAGTTGTATCAGCAGGACGGTTTTCCCAATTGCCGCCTTCAACTGTGTCGCGTGTCTCGTACTTGTCGATAGCGCCGCCATCAGCTTTGTGATGCATATGGTGAGCTTTACCACCACGCTTGAAACCGCCTGCATTAGCCATCTTGACGCCACCAGTGGTCTTTGAACCGCTGAATGGACGACCGCTGTGCATGTCGGTATCTTCGTAATAGTGCTCGTTGCCCTCAATAGTTCCACCCATTTCAGTGCGACCACGAGTTTCGCTCTCGTTTGTTTCGCTAGGAATAGAACTACCAGTTGCACGACCGCCTTTAGCGTACTTCTTGTGGGCGTGACCGCCGTGTTTGAAGCCACCTGCGTTGCCCAACTTCACAACACCAGTTTTTCCACTGGTGTGATCAGCATGCTCGCCATCATGAATATTGTTGACAAACTTTTTAGCATTGCCTTCAACAGTCGTTTTGGTCATGTCTTTGTCGATCTCGCCACCAGAAGCATAGCTACCACCTTTGCACATGGCTTTGTGATGCTCGTGCATCTTCTTGTGATGCGCAGAGCCACCTTCTTTGTGCATTTTGGCATGGTGTTTAGCCATGTGCTTGTGATGCTCAAAAGAATCAACGGGATGACCGCTGATGTGGTGAACTTTACCGCCATGCTTCAAGCCGTGATGTGCTTTAGAAGCTTTCATGCCTTCATGATGCTTGAGTTCTTTCTCAATCTTATGCATTTCAGCCATTTCAGCTTTGTGAGCAGAACCGCCTTTTGCATACATTTTTTGACCCATGCCTGCCATTTTGTTACCCATAGCGGCTTTTTTAGCGGCCATTGCAGGTGTTGCCATAGCAAGAGGATTCTTCATCATTGCACCACCCATGCCTTTATGAGCCACTTTGCCACCTTTGGCGTACAAATTGGGGTTCATAGCTCTACGGCGCTCAGACATAGAAGGCTTCTTAGGAGCTTTTCCTGCTTCTGATTCAAAAGCATGATGCATTCCACCCATAGCATGATGTTGCATGTTCTTGTGACCATGCTCTTCGTGCTCTTTGTGGTGCTTGGCTTTTACTTTTCCACCTTTTTTGAGCTTCAGTGATACTGAAGGCTCATCGGTGTACATTTTCACCATTGGTTTAAAACTAGACATAACAGCCTCCTATTAAGCTTGAGTCACGCCAAGAGAGCCTTGACGTGTTGAGTTGGGGCCAGAGCCAATCGCAGGCACTGCAATTGCGACCACCAAGCGTTTTGTACCATCTGGTGCGCTTGAAGGATTGTATGTACCGCGAACATCACCTGTAGATGATGTAGCAGGGTTTGTCATGTCAGCTTTAACAAAAGCTGTGGGGCTATCAAAGCCAACAGTATTGTTATAGCCTGCATTAACGATGTAAGAACCGTCAATTACACGAACTGGCATACCCAAAACATCAGTTGTACCAACAGTCAATGCTGTTCCAGTAGCTCCTGCAATTGAAATTGAAGAAACTTGATAGAAAGTTTTGGTTGTATTTACTGCAGTAGAAACAGATGAACTAGTTGTGATTGCTTGTGTCATTGCTTGACCGTAGTAATCATATCCAGAGATTGTTGCTACTTGAGGAGCTACGCCCAATGTGTATGTCAAGCCAGTTGGTGTACCTGCTGTAGTCACAACTGCCGCACCTGCTGTGGTGGTCAAAGTTGCTGTTGTCGCAGTAACTGCTGTCAAGATATAAGTTGTTGGGTTTGAGTAACCTGTAATCGAACCTGTACCACCATAAGTACCAGAAATAGTTAGGTATTGGCCTGAAACTAAACCAGTTTGTGATGTGTAAGAGATTTGACCACCAGTACCAGTGATTGCTACGCCTGACAATGTTGATGCGGCGGCAGTAGCAGTAGTAATACGCAAACCACGGGGTACGTCCAACTGAAGAACAGTTGTGCCGTCACTGCGTGTTTGTGATGTTACATTTGTGCCTGCTGTCAACGTCAAATTACCTGCGGCGGCAGGAGTTTGTGATGCGGCTACGTTAGCGGCGCCTTTTGCTTGGGGAATTGTGTCCCAAACATAAACGCGACCTAATGGGCCAACACCCAATGACATGGGTGATGGATCGCCCAATAGTGCATTGCCTGACACATACATTACTACTGCACTAGATACAGTAGATGATTGCGACAAGGTGTATTGATTCAAACCACTAGAGTTCAATCCTAGTGATGCTGTAATGTAACTGTTTGCAGTTACGCCTGATCCTGAAACGTACTGACCAACAACCAAAGGGTCGCCAGACTGCACTGTTTGAACGGTCAGTGTTGTTGAAGAAATAGTACCAGTAATGACCGATGTTGCGGCCTGATTACCTGTACCCATATAGGTTGCGCCTGAACCTAGAAAGATATCATCTGAAAATAAAGGCATTGTCTGCTCCTTGAAAAGTTTGACAATAAATTTTAAAAAAGGGTCGGTGTTTTAAGCCGACCCTGTACTCATTAAACGCCTGGGGTACCGTAAGCGCAACGTGGGTCAGTGAAGCCCACTGCATAACGCTCAGTAGCCTTGTAGCGCATTGTGTCAGTTTCAAAGTCGCCTTCCATAGTTTTCTCCAAACGACGACGCATCAAAAGCTTGAAGCCTTCGGGAGCATCGGTTTGAACCCACCATGCTGTGGCAGAAGTCAAACGTGACAACACAGCGGCACCTTCGTCAAGCAAGCCAATAGACTTGATTGGGTTGATGTCGTTGTTTGCGTTACCAGTACGCAATACTGATTTCAACAACACTTCAGCTTGGAAGATATTGCCTGGGGCCACGATCAGTTGACGTGGAACCAAGCGAATACGTTTGCCGTTGTTGTCCACTGCTTGGCGGATTTGAATCAACATCTGCTCAAGAGATGTTTGAGACAACACAGCGGCTGTAGACAATTGGTTGCTGAATGTACCGTTGACGATTGGGTGTGCAGTGTTAATCAAAGACACACCATCACCGCCAGGGTATGAAGAGTTGAACGCAGTGTTCAACACGTTAGCTGACAACAACTCTTTGGTCTCAACCAAAGACTGTGCAAGGTGACGTGCATACACTTGGCCCAAACGGATGTGGTCGCCGTCTTCAACGAGAACCTTAGTCAGTGCAAAGGCCAAGCCATACACTTTGTAGAGGTAACGCTGTAAGAACAACACACCGCCCTGTTGATATGTAACGGGAGTACCGTCAGGCAACTGGGGAGCGGCGCCAAATCCATAAAGGACAGGCTCTTCGTGGTAGTTACGGGGAATACCGTCTTCTTCGCGGAACACACGGCTCCACTCGTCGGCACGTTGATCATAGACTCCGTCAAAACACTCGTTAAGAATAGGCTCAACGATTGATCTAAAGTCCGTACTTCGCATTGGTGCGGCCATGATTTACCCCTTATGCAATAGCGTTCACAGTACCGAAGAACTGAGAAGCTGAGTTAACAACACGAACAACTGTGTAGGCATCGCCCCACGCATTGTCCACTCCTTGGCCCAAATCAACAACGCGCATTTGACCAGGTTGGGCATTACCAACGGCTGAAGAAGCGCCAAGAGTTGCTTGTGACAAACCAGTAGTGGTAGAACCATTTGTCACGTTAGTGAACAAATACTCGTTACCAATAGTAGTTTGAGCCATAGATCCATCTGCTTGAATTTCATAAACAATGTTTTGATCGTTGTAGAAATAAGCAACGCATGAGCCAGTTGTGTAGGCAGTGTTAGCAGGCCAGTAGTTGCTTACGCGACGACGACCTGTAGTATCTGTCCACTCAACACCCGCAAATGCGCCAGACCATGTGGCCTGAGTGCTGTTAGCAGTAATAGGAACAATAACACCTACAGATGCTGAATAGGCAACAGGTTGTCCCTTCAGAATGTTGGTGCTGTAACCAGAAGTGATACCGTTAGCAAGCGCCTGTGCGCGATCCAATCCAGAAGGGTGGAACGCAGGACGCAAGCCAAACGGAGCTGATGTACTTGACATAAGATTTCTCCTAAATGATTAACCCGAAAATACGGGAATTTTGCTTGGTTGCTTGTCAATAGAGCCAATACCCTCGCCTTCAATCTCCATCAAGCGACGTCCGTTACTGTCACGTTGTCCCTGTAGGTTTTCCATTTGGATCATTACCTTTTCTGCTTCTTCACGAGGTTTGTCGTGATGCATGTGTGTCATAACGTCTTGGAAAATTTCCATAGGTATCTTAAACAGCAACATCTCGTTACAAGATATATACCCAACGTGCTCACCTGATTTAACGCGATAGTCTTCGTAGCCTGGTAACTCATCTGCTTTCACAGGAACGTACCCTAGTCTAATCCGCTTATCGATTGAATCGTAGCTGTTGGTTGTCGAAAGCCAGCAAGGATGCCACCCTTCCATCTCGGGTAACTTTGGCAATGCTGATTGCGTCCACTCCTCGCTCCACATTTTTTTACGTTCCTGCGCAGAAATGAACTTGTCTTCTGGTGCCTTATGGCTTGCTTCCCCGTTCGAGCGGTCTTGGCGGCCATTGGCATTCAAAGATTTTTTGAGACGTGATTCCATAATGTTTTCCCCTTAGTTGTTGCGGTTGGCACGGTCATATGCCATGAATTGTTTAATCATCTTGGCTTTGCGTTCAGGATTGTCCCAAGCGCCTGCATCCTTCATAGCCTTCACCCTCTCAGGCGAAAGTACGAATTGGGAGCGATTAGATCCCCCATAAGATGCTGATGCTTCACGTCCTGCACTTCCCACAACATTCCTCGGTCGTCTGACATTACGTTTTTCGTCGTCATTGCGATCATTGTAACGGTGAGGTAGTTCTTTTTGCAAACGGCTATCAAGCTCGTCCCAATAGTCGGGATCTGTAGGGTTCCAACCTTGTGCAACCATCAGCTCATCCACCTTCTTTGCCACTTTACTATCGGGGTCACGAAGGCTTGAGTCATACCAACTATTACGGCGTACCCATTCATTTGCACGACGTGCAATAGCAGGGTCTTGAGCATTATTTTGCTGTGGACGCTTCAATTCTTGGTCAGCTTGATTACGCATTTGCTTCAATTGACGAACTTCGTCCGACGCATTTTGCAAAAGTAACTGTGCATCAACCATACCTTGGCCATCTTGGTTTTGAGTGGCTTCGGCAATCTTCATTTTGGCGTATTCAAGGCGCGTTTGTGCGTCCTCTATGTTCTTATCAATACGCACGACATGTTCTGCCTTGGTATTGCGCTCCAATTGGCTTAGACGACGTTTAAACTCTTCGTTTTCACGCTGTAAAGCTTGTAGACGGACGTCTTTTTCTTGGTTTGTCTTACGAACCAAGTCTTTTTTAGCCCGACGACGGTTTCTTTTAGCGGCTCTGAGCTCTTCATCGTCATCTGGATGATCAGCATCAGCGTCGTTAGAGTCATTTGACTCTTTTGCACGATCAAAACCGTTTTGTTCCTCAACAGTGTCAGGTACAAGGTCTTTTTCAGGCACCTCTACGGTTGCAGAGCCGTCATTTTGCTCTTCAACCTCTAATTTCTCTTTGACTTCAGCCATTTTTTACTCCTAAACGTAAGCTTTAAACGATAACGGATCGTCAGTGACGGCCGAAATCAATTCGTGATCATTGATTGTCATGAATAAAACGGGATCTTCACCGTCTTCAGTGGGAACTTTGCGCTCCCAACGGTCTCCACCCCACCTCGGAACCCTTACATAGTCACCAATTTCAGCCCATGAGCCTTCAGCCCACGGTTGCATGGTGTCTCGGTTCTTGAACGCGAGTGGGCCAATGGCCACGACCTTACCGATCATGTTGTTCCACTTCTCGTTTTCTTTGGTTTCATCAACAATGATGATCATTCCAGACTTCTTTTTGATTCGTCGAAGTTGGACAATCACTCGACCGCCAAAGGGGCGTTGCCCTGGGCTTACTTCAGGAAAGGCCCAAGCTAATTCATCAGCATTGGGCGTTCCGCTACTTCCCTCGATTGTGGGAATAGGCTTGCTTTCAGTCATATTTTTCCTTCACACCATATCTCAGGTGCATAAACGCGCTTTTCAGCGCATGGTTAATCGTAATCTTTCTCTTCTTCCAACATGTTGTCGATGGTATCCAAAACGTATTGCACACCTGCATACTCACCAACCATGCGTTGATACGACTCATAGTTCTGCGGAATGCCTTGAGCCAAGGAAACCTGCAATTCTGCTTGCCGTATTTTGATCCTGTGGATCAATGCTTCGATCATTTCTTCTTACTAGCGTGTGATAGTCCGCCAGATTTAGAGCCAGAAGATGAAGATTTACTTCCACCTTTTGGTTCCATCGCTGTGCCATCAAGCTTCTCGCCTTGAGCGATACGCTTGTGTTGGGGCACATTAGCGGTTCTCTGTTCGTAATCAGATGTTGCCATTTGGAGCTCCTTGTTCAGGGGTTACGGGAGCGGCGGGTGCCGCAGGAATCGCAGGCGGTTGGGCCTGCGCTTGAGCTTGAGCCACCGTTTGAATGGTCTCATGCGTCAACTTTGCGTTTTCAATCTGAATCTTTGTCTGATTGTCAATCGCGTGTTCTTGCATATCTTTTTGCAACTTGGCTTGTGCAATTTGGAAGTCTTGCTGATCTTTCTGTGTCTTACGTTGTGTCTCAGCAGTGCTTGTGTCTTTAACGACTTGTGCATCAGGTGGTAAAGGTGCAGGCCCTTTGCCTTGTTGTGACATCTGTATAAGCTTTTGAAACGCAGGTGTAAATTGACCAAACACTTGTTGTGTATCAATCATCACATGCGCGCCAATCGTCGTGTATATCTTGTCGATAGTCGGCGTGTAGTTGGGGTCGTCATAGTCGTCCACAGGCTTTCCTGTTGCGTCCTCAACGTATCCGTTTGACCTATTGATGTACCACAACGTCATGTGCTGTTTAATGTGCTCAATGAGGTTGTTTAAATAGTTAGGATCTGCAAATGGAGACTGGCCGAAGAATGGATTCAATCCAAACTGCAGATGGTCTTGGATGTGCGCAATGTGGTCTTGCTGTACATACGCATATGCAGTCTGACCCAACAACATGGCCGCGTTCTCATCCGCTGACGTACGTTGTTCAGGTGCGGGCACATCCACCATGATCTGCTCAATGTTGGGTATCTTCATTTGCTTAAGCAAACGAGCCAACACCGCACTCATCTTGAATTGATCAGGGTGTTGTTGTGCCAGACTCAATACCGCTTGGTTCTGAGCCATGCGCTGAGTCTCAGAGAAGATGTTGGGGTCTGATACTGGCTCAACGTCCGTGTTGCGAGCAAAGTCTTCACGGGTTACTTCAAGGTCAGATACGTCCTCACCCTTTTGCATGTCGTCAAAGTACCAACGATTCAATCGGCAAAGAATCTTCAACACCCTAGCTTGCGATGCATGCAAGCGAGCATGGATGGATGAATAAACGTGTGAACCTTGCTCAATCAAAGCTTGTGTAGTGCCCACAGGCATTTGAGAAGTGGCGTCAGCTATCTTCTCCTCGGCTGTGGTCACAACGGAGCTTGTAGCCTTATCCAAGAAGCCTAATAGCTCAAATAGCACAGGGCTTGGTGGGTTGAAGGGCATGGGCATGGCGATTTGACGGATGTCCTGAACGCCTGGCGCTCCCTCAATCTCAACTACTTGAGTAACGTCGATCTGTTGGCTCTGCCCACTAATTTTAGCTCCTTTAAGCTTGAGCATAGTGGCCGCGTTATTGATGTGGGCTGAGTCCAAGAGCGCACGAAGCGAGCCAGTGAGGGCGGCGGACAATCCACCAATGAGATGAGGGAGACCAATCGCATATGCACCCCTCCAAGGGATAAACTTAAACTCAACCACCCAATCCAACTTGGACATGGTTTCATCGCTCTCTTCCCAGTTGCGATAGATGCCTAGACATTCATTGTCCAACTCATCGATCATGAAGATATAAGGAGCGCTCTTACCATGCGTTTCTTTGTCGTCTTCCAACTCTAACCATGTATAGATGTGGTAAACCTTGCGCAGTCCATCTTTATTGGTTTCGAACTGCTTGCCCTCAATCTTGTTGTTGGCTTTGGCAACTTTGCCCTCTTCCATGTTCTCGGTGGCTTGAACATAGTTGATGTCACGATACATGCCAGAAGCAATGCGTCGATCCATCTCATACTGAGTGATTTCATGCACTTCAGCCGCACGTTGTGCCGTGTAGAAGTTAGTTGCCGCAAAGGGAAGAATCACGCGGTCGATTGGCAAAAACTCAATGCAAGGACGTTTCTTGTCTTCGTCGTACCACAGCTTCATGTACTGTGAGCCACCTAAAGGCAATTGAGTCAGCAACTGCTCAAGTTCGTCCCTAAACTCACCCATCTGCTCGGTGATCTGCCAGTTAAGGAAGTCAACCTTACGGTCAGCAATTGCCGACTTCAGGTCGTCTTGCTTCCCGATGATTTTCGACTTAACGGGCCCATCGGATGGGAAGAGCTCTTTAATGGCGCGAGCGGCAAAGTCAACACAGCCCTCTGCCATTGCAGGGTGAACAACTTTGGATGCGCCCATGAAGGTTGCACCACCAGGCGCATCATTCCCCATCCCTGTGCGCTTGATTCCTTCTTCATACTGCTTGTCCCTCAGTTCACGAGCTTCTTTGTCAGACTCAAGTAGATCACGGTATCTGGAAACTAAATCACTGACAACGCTCGGGCTAATTGAATCAGCCAAGTTGTCATAAAAGTCAGGATTAAACTCAGGGCCATCGTCGATTTGTATGACCGCTGAACCATCTGGCAGTTCATCGACATCCATCTCTGGCATGTCCACAACAGCAGATCCGTCTTCCTGTTCGTCAATGTTGATATCTTCTGCCATTATCTATCCTTATTCTTTAGTTGCTCGGCGCTTTGCAAGATGGTGCTGTGAAGCAAAATTTGTTTCAGGAAATGCATTGAAGTCATCGTTATAGTCCAACTGCTTTAATGATGAATGTACAGCTCCACCAGTAGCCCATGTTTTCTTAACCATCTTCATGGGTTCAGGTGCAACATACTCTTTGCCCCTTGCAAATTCTTGAGCCAATGGTGGATCAATTTCATATTCACCGTTATTTTTCTTGGCGTATTCTAAGTGCGTTGGGTTTACATCATGCGTAAACGATGAATGATGTTCATGATTAGGCGTGGACTCTGTTGGAGTCGTCATCAAAATCAAGCCTGCGCGCTTACCATTCTTAGTCTTAAATTGCTTGCTTCGTGGAATCTTTTTGTCCAACTCTTTGTTGTCCAAGAAGCGTGAGTCCGTAGGAATCATGTGGGGCGTACCATCATTGTTTGTACCCACTTGAACTAGCCTTGGATGCAATATGTGTTGCTTTTGATAGTCGTAACGGTTATCTCCTATGACCATATGTCCATAATGAGATTTATCAGGGGTTGTGGTTTTTCCTTTGCCATCATAGTGGCCTTCACTACCCTCGTCCTTTTCCATCTCTGTAAGCTCGTTTAGTGGCCTTGGGATTGACCAATACTTAGCATGCGTGATGGTGTTCTGCATATTTTTGTCGAATGGTGAGCCACGCTTTACATTGGTCACCATGTATGAGTTCTTAGGTGGCGTTTTGTTGCCTTGCTCATTGACAAAGTCACCTTGATTGTCTCTAGCCAAAATTGTATTACGGACTCTTGCTTTGTCGCGCTTGATACTTTCAGTAATTTCTTTTCCGTGTTTGGTCTTGGGGCCAACATTGGAATGGGTCACATGGTAATGATTTTCAGGATCATGCAACTCATTAGTTTTACCATAGCTGTTGGCAATAATTGGTGGTTTGTCTTCTTTCTTGCGTTGTTCATTTAATCCACGCAATACATGACGTGATGATGTATCGCTTTCATCCACCACATTGGGTCTGAACAATAAACGCTGATTGTTCTGATCGGCTTCATCAGCGGCTTCACGCAATGAGCCAGTATGAGCCAGAACCCAATCGCGAGTCATAGCAGGGTCATGCTTGGCTTGCGCATGAGCGGCGCGACGTACTGCCGCGTTGACGTATTGTGATTCAGCATTGGGGGCAAAGCATGAGCCACGTTTGGTATCCACGATTCCATTCTGATCAATGCCACCACCACACCCATCAACCTGCCCAGGACATGTATTCAACACATGCAACTTTTCATTCTTGCCATCGCCAGATGAATACAGCGCATGGCCTGCAATACCCTTGGCCGCATAACCCACATGAGTACGTCCTTGGTCATCGGTCTCATGGCGCACTGTATCAAGCTTCTCGCTTTCATCCAATGTGTTTGCCTTAGATCCAATGTGCTTGGCTTCGCGCAATCTTTCTAACGCCTCTTTTTCGGCCGATGTTTGTTCATCAATTGGTTTTGCAAAGTGATCACTCAATACTTGCTTGTGAATTCTGCCCATCTGTCCAATGTTTAACGGTGGACGATTTTCTGATCCATAGACTTTAGCTCTTGCTTTGTTTAGATCAAGCAGTCCTTCAACTTTCTGTCCTGCTTTAGGCCCAGTACCACCATAGGTTTTACCTTCCAACATGTGACGTGGAATAACAATACCCTTGATGCCATTTGGCCCTGTGGCTTCCACAAGAATACGCTTAGACTCTTCTGCTTTTTCTTTCTGGCTTCCGCCTTTGGCAAAGTGACCGACTGCACCACCTTTGGCCATATTAGGAGTCATGGGTGGCTTGATGGCGCTCATGGCTTGACCTTGAGGCGTCAGGTTCAAGATATTGCTTGGACTTTGTGGCATGCCAGAGCCAGAAGGAGCCATGCTAGGGAATGGGCTTTGTTGGCCTTGTGGTGGCTGTTGCTGTGGCTGTTGAGGCATGAACTGTGTGCCCGACATCATTGGATTGACGTCTACGCCACCAACAGGCAAAGCGCCTTTGTCAGTCTTCACGCCACCCACATCAGGCAATCCAGATGAATTGGGATTGGGGTTAACAAACATCTTTGGATCGATGTCCACGGCTTCATTGACGCCGATGTTGTTCATCACTGCGGGGTTGCTGTGACGGGCAACCTCTAAGCGCATTTGGGCTAGTGTGGGTTCATTCATAGGTTTTCCTTTTATTGGGCCACCGTCGGCGTAACTGTCAGCCTTCTTGTGCTTGACATTCTTTGCCAATACCAATGGCCCTATTTGGACGACGTGTTCCGCATGACTTACAGGCTTCATAGTCTTGCGGTCGTAGAAGTATCCATGCCTGCGTGGATCATAACCAACCTGAGTCCATTCAGGATGATTCAAGTGCTCTTGTGCATGCTTAACTGCTTCGTCTTCATGCATGTGATGTAAGTCACCAACGATTCGAGCAAACGGTGCTTTGTTCTGCTCACCAGTTGCAACACGAATGCCCTTATGGGGATTGGGATCAAACTCAGCATTCTTCACTGAGGATACTGGCCCATATGATGTGGGGCGCTTTTCATTGGTCTCATCATGGATTGAATTAACCCAAACACCATGATGCTCATAAGCAGGTATATCCAGCCTTAATCCAACCTTATGCCCTTCAGGCCAAGACTCATGGCCACGCCATTTGTCCTGCTTGTTGGCCATCAATGCCCTCTTTGCATCTTCATCTGATGCAGGCTTTGGAATAAAATCATAGGGCTTCACAGGCTTGTGTTTGTTGACTATCTTGTCATAGTCTTTCTTGTTCATCTCACCCGATTGAAATGCTTTGGCCGCGCTTTCAATTTCAGGTATGCGACGTTGAAGGTTTGGGTCTTGAACTGTTGGTCTGATGTCTACCTTACCGCCTTTAGCGAGCAACTCATAACGCATCTGAGCTGTTGACTTCACCTTGCCACCTCTATTTTTAGTAATGTCAGGATTATTGACATTGTATGTGCCACGGTTACCGATAGCTGACTTAACATGTTTAGGATCAAAAACTACAACTGAATCATCTAATATTGCTCCATCAAACCCTTGATCTTGCAATATTTTTTTATGTCTTTCATCATGTGTATTCCATCCAAATCTAGAACTATCTTTGGCCGCCAAATCCCATGCATCACTAAATTGATCTTTGTTTGCAGGATTTTTTAATCTTACATGCACTGGATATACGGATGGAGGTTCACCCACACCTTTTGCAGAAATTGTTGCATATTCGTTTGCAACATCTGGATTTTTAGTCGCCCAAATTCCTACTGCATTTTTTGGAGCTTTAAATGACTTTATATCTTTGTTGGTGCCATGATACATGACACCCTTCTCAACGCTAGGTTCAAGAAAGGCTTTCCTGCCCTTTTCACGGAGCTCGGCACTCATCTGTTTAATGGACGGCTGTTTCTTCATTGCGCCATTATCCTATGCTCGGACAATCATCGCAACGGCCATCACCTTGACAGAGCCCCAAGCTCGCGCAACTCCTCTTGCCTCTTTCGCCATCTGATCCATTCTCTGAACATCTGCACTGCTTGCTGTTCCCACACTTCGTTCCTTGGTGTCGCTGACAGCTCGAACTTATGGTCAGACAAAGTGATTCGCGTTCCGTCAATGTGGAGGACTTTCCTATAACAATCGTCTTGATGATCTCGGCCATTCATTTTCACCTCTTAATACTAATTGATTACTAGTTAAACTAGTAAAACTAATTGATTACTAGTTAAACTAGTATTCCTCACTGCGAATAGGGGTTTGATCGACCCTTCCTGTTGTAGAGTTCTGCGTCGTCGATGTCCTCTTGCATAAGCTCCTCACGAGGTGGCGCATCGATGCTGATCCATCCTGCGTCACGCAGGTATCGGAGCCCTTGGCTGATGCAGTCCACGAACTCATCGTGTGCGGTCTCAGGGAAAGAGCAGATCTGGCTCACCATGCCTTCAGCCCAGTCACGGACGAAGCCTTTGCGCTTACTGGACTCAGGCACCCACACGCGCCCTGCTTTAATGATGTTGGCCACGATGGATAGGCGTTGGACTTTGTCCGCTTTGCCAGGGTTATACGCATGCACAGGCAGATGCGCTCTCTGTAAGTCTTGTATGAGTGATATGCCTGCGCTCTTGTCCTCCACCAAAACCAAGTCCACAAGCTTCTTGTCCCGTCCTTCGCCAAAGACTGACTCGTACTCATCGAGCACTTTGGGACGCAGGTCAGGGTATTGGAGGTGCTCTTGCCAACAGTCTAGGATCATCACGGACATACCGCCATCCATAGGCTTAAACACGCCCATAGTGATCGATCCAGTGGGGTCGTTGTATGTTTTGTCGGACGTGGCGCAGTCATAGCTCTGAATGATGTATTCAAGCTTGGGGAAGGGCTTACCATCAGGCCAGAGTCGGAACCATGTACGCTTGACGATGCCAGACTCCTCCATGTCGATGAGCTCGGCGTGGATCTCTTGGCGGCCAAGGTTGGTGCCTTCGTACTGAAGAATCTGCTTCTGGAACGATGGAGCCAGATTGGCAATGTTGGAGTAGGTCGATGCTTTGGTCACCACGACGTCGTCGCCTTCGCGCCCCACCAGATCAAGAATCAGGTCTTTGGGCTTTGGTGTGGTGGAGCAGATCAGCTTGGTGTGCTTACCCAATCGAATGCCGAACTGAATCATGTCCCACGAGTCTTGGAGGTATTCCCACGCGGCCAACTCGTCCAACCATCCGCCGTGGAACTGGGGGCCTCGGAAGCGCTCTGGCTCCGATGCAGGGATGCCCTTGATGAATGAGCCATTGACTAGCTTGATCTCATGGAGGGCTTTGTTGTAATCCGCTATGAGCTCCTTCGGGATGATAGATAGCAGGCCAGAATCGCCCTCAAAGCATGTGCCCTTAACGTCGCCACTGGTAGGGGCCGATACAAGCCATCGGGTGTTGGGTTGATTCCACGCCCATGATGCTAGGGTCTCCGCCGCCGCTCTAGTCTTGCCTGCTCCACGGCCTGCAAGCATGAGCCATATGGCCCACCAATCCCCTGCGGGCTCGATCTGGTGCTTGTGAGCGACCTTGAGCCACTTCATCTGCCAATTGAAGGCTATCTGATTGACAGGGGTGAGTTTCTTAAACTCCTCAACCAAGGAGGTTTCATCTTCAAGTATCGCGTCAACGACACTCATTCAGCTTGCCTTTGCATCTTGATGGCCTTGAGGAGCTCGCCGAACACGTTCATGTTGTTCTCCACCACTACAGGGCTTGTATCGTCGCCAGAGTGCGTGATGCGCTCGCCATACTTGCGTGGGCGCTGTTTGGCGGCGTTCCACTTACGGGCATCAATGCGCTGTCTCTGCCACTGGATGTAAGCCGAATCAAGCTTGATATCGATCTGTTTGCCGTCCTTGTCAAACACTGGCGCCGTCTCAGGCGTCTCGTCCGCAATGGACACGATTTCGTCAGCGTGAGTCTCAGCCTGTTCTTCGCGCGCACGCGTGTACATGTCCAAAAAATCTGAGTGATCTCTCAACCAAACATAAACGATTGAGTGGCTGGGCATCTCTTCGTCCCTGCAGATGCTTGCTAGACTCTCTCCTAGTGCAAGCCTATCGCATATCATCTTTGCCTTCTCTGTGGAGTATCCTGATGGTCTGCCGAGCTTTTTTTGTTCCGATGGATCTTTTCGCTTTGTCATCTCTATTCCTTTCGCGCGATACTTTCAGCGCAATTAGCCCAGAGTGTAACTTATTGTTGATTTATTGTGGTAACAAAAAAAAGGGGAGTGATTAGCTCCCCTTATAAATATTGCCCTTCGCCCAGGCAACTGCAAAGAAAGTACCCCTCATAGGTACGTCTGCATTCTATTACTCTTCTTGCTCACTGCGCAATATGCGGCGCTCGGCCCAAAGTTTGTACGCCGTGAGCTTCTTGTTCTCTTCCTTTAAGCGCTCGATCTCACCTTTCTGGTGGTTCATGGTTGCATGAGCCCGATCAATCCATTCCTTGACCTCTTGTGGCATTGCGAACTTGGGCTCTGTTGTTTTCTTTGTAACCACTTTACGCTTCCTCCACAGTGATCTTGTACTTCTTACCGTAGCGGTCTTCTACCATGATGGTTTTCTTTGTTGATAGGAACTTGCCGTCGTCGGTCGCGTCGAACTTCATGTTGCCAACACTGGCCAAAAGCTTGTCATGCACAGCGTCCAAAGCTTTCAGGTTCTTTTGAATCTGGTACGCGATGTAGTCGCAATATGCGATCATTGTGCGTGACTTGACCGTATCTTCCACGGCCATCTTGATCATGGGTTTAAAGTCCTCAATAGTCATATTCTGCCTCTTCTTCGAAATACTTAATGATACTGCTTTCAACTGCTACAACGTCCTTATCGGACATCTTGCGCTCTAGCCAAGGTGCTTTGCGACCATTGCGATCTAACACCTCGAACTCAATCTCTGTATAGCCTTCATAATCGTAGTCACTCGCGGCATGATAGCTGTAGCTACCTGCATGATGCATGAAATGTGTTACGCCTACCTTGCATGGGATGCCTGCGATTCTTGCATCGATTACTGCTGTGTATGACATTTCTAACTCCTTGTTATAAACCTGCTCTGTTGCAGTGACTACAGTATAACTCTGAGTTAGAGTTTGTGTCAACTATTTTTTAGGTGTTTTCCCTAATTCAAGGGTCTACAAATAAACATCTCGTCAGCCATGCCCATAGGCCCGCTTTTTTCAATCTTCTCGTGCATTTCGTAGGAAGCTTCGGCTGTATCGTATCTTGCCCTGATGTCTTGAATCAATATCCCCATCATATGGTCAAAGCTGAATTGCTTTTCCTCCACGTTTGGATTAATTCTGACTGTGATCATAGCCAAGGTCATGAGCTCCACAGCCATATTGGTCACGATGGTCAAGAAGACCTCTGGGCCCTCCTTATCCATGATCTTGCTCAATATGTTTTGGATGTGAGGATTAAGCTGTGCATAGATTTCTGATGCCTTTTCGTCTTCTTGGCTCAATTGGGCCTCCAAATCATCATATCCATGAAAATCACTGCGGCGGCCATCATGTAGACAACCATCAATCCCCAGTGAATGCCTGTGCGCTCTTCCATGTCTTGAATAAACTTCTTCATGCTGTCTCCTTTGGTTTCATGCGGTTGCGGATAGCCACTGAGAGCTCTTCTTGGCTCCATTCAAGGGCAAGGTCAGCACAAGCGTCTCTTTCGATCTGTATGGCCTTTTTGGTGGTTTCTATGGCCACCATCATGATTTCGGCTTTGGCGACCGCAAGGGCATCGTCAAACTCAGTTTGTGTGAATACTTCAATGTGGCCAGCTCCGCCGAGCAATTGCTTGGCCAATGGACTTAGTTCTTTCTTTTCCATCATTTGATCCTTGCTACTTTGGCCTTGCGCATAACTGCCTCGTACTCTTTCTTGGCATTATCGTCTAACTTTCTCATAGGCAACTCTTGGTAGAACTTCCACTTCTGCTGGTACTCTGGCGACTCTGATGGTGGTATCCAACCCATAGCCCTCCATCTGATGGTGATGTCAGTGCCCGCAGGGGTATAGACATAATCGCTCTTTGCCGCGTGTCTGATAGTCATTTAATGATCTCCTTGATTTGACTTAGTGTTGCCCTTTTATCTTCTGCCGCTTTCATGATCACAGCGTCAGACCAACCCATGTTGATGTTTTGCGTGGCCGCAACCATATCTGCGCTGTCCCTAACAATGAAACTGTTATCGATTGGATATCCGCTCAATGCCAATGTGTTCTCACATGATTCATCAAATAAACAGATGGTTCCGCTGTTGAGTGACTCATAAAATCTATTGGCCAGATAGTTGTACGCAGAGTGAGTTTTCTCATCTTCAATGTATAACGAAAACCCATACTTGGCCAGATCTCCCTTCTGAATGTTCAATCTGTTGATGTATTTAGGCATCACACCTAGTGCATCGATCTTGGGCCTATTCTTCATGTGAGTCGATACAGTCATAACGTCAAAATACTTCTTAAAATATTTTTTTCTATCATCTCTGTAAGACCCATAGTAAATGCATTCTTGGCCACCTTGGTTGACGTGCGTGTAGTTGTTAAACACCAGTGAGTTGAGATTGGTCAAAATCCAATCGTCCACATACTTCATCACAACCTTGCTGACGCGGTGTGGATGGTTAGCCAACACTGTGTACTTGCGGCCTGCTTTGGCGGCCATCCAAAGCGTTCTAGGCTCACCCAAGTTGTACTCATTAGTTACATAGTAAAGCTTGGCATTGGGAGACTGCTCAATCCATGCATAGTCGGTGTAGGCATAGTGGCTTGCGTGGACGAAGATAATCGCGTCATATCCGCCTCTAACGTAATCGTTGACGTTTGGGTATGACCAAATCAAATCGGCGCCCAAAGCGTCCGCAATCATGCGCGAGTTTTGCCAGTGAAGATTTTCTACTGGGCCGTCATGACTAGCCTTGTGGCTGTCTATGACCAGAATGTTGCCAGTGAATTTGCTCACTGGCTTTTCTAAATCATTAAAAAGATTTAGCTGTTCTGACATGATTCAGCTTCAAGAATATTTTGCAAAACTTCAAGCATTAACTTAGCTTGGTCTCTTGGTATCACACAGCTTGTTGAGCTACCTTTAACAGCTACATAAAGCCATACACCACCATCTTCCCAAGGGTCTAATCCAACTCTGGCACCGTTTTCTGCTTTGATCAATATGTCTTCCATGATGTTCTCCTTATGGGGCCGAAGCCCCGTTGATTAAACGATTGGCTTGGCGGTGAAATAAGCAGTAGCAGAGCCACGGTATACATGAGTACCGTCGTTGTTCTTTTCTTCTTGACGCTCTTTGAATGCTTTCTCTTCAATGCCAAAGCTTGCAAACAATTTTGCATAGTTGACATTGCCAATACGTTGTGTGAGCTTTAGCTCAACGCCATATTGTTCGCCACGGAACTTGCCCTCGCCCAACTCATTGATCAAGTTGTTCTTGAGCTCTTCACGCTGTGCTTCGAGTTCTTTGATCTGACGATCTAAAACAGCAAAACGATCAATTGGATTTACGAGAGACTCGACAGTAGCGAGAGCTTGGATAGTTGCTTGGACTTCAGTGATCATGATAATTTCCTTTTTGGTTAAACCCGCTATCTGTTGCGGTAAGGAAAGTATAACTCAAAGTTAGAGTCTTGCAATAACTATTTAAATTATTTTGTAGGGACAAACCCTAATGTTGCAAATTAACTACTAGTTAAACTAGTAAATACGTTTTTGATTGTTATGTTCAAGGCGTCTAGCTCGTCCATCTTAGCTATAGCCCATGCACGTTTCTGTCCATGCCAACCCATCATTGAGCCTTGATGGCAGGACTTGCATAGAGCCACCACAGTGAAGTGTTTGCCTTGCTTGATGTGGTGTGCGTCACTTGGGCCTGCTTGTCCGCATACAGAGCAAGGTTGCTCTTTAACCTTGCCAACCCAACATTTCTCTTTTGCCGTGTAAGAGCCGTTCATGCCACCGCCCTATCCATAGTCCTGTTGGAAGCTTCTTGCGAGCGCCATACGTCGATTCTGGCTTGAGCCGATATCAACCCCCATCGATACGTTTCTTCGGCCTCTACGGCCGCTTCTAGCCCTTTTAACAGCTCAATATAGCTTGGGTCAGAATAGGCTTCGATCTCAGCCGCCGCGACCGTTTTAATGCCTCCTGACATGGCCGCCTTCATCAGCATGCTCTTTTGCGATTTTCGATACTCTTCAAGGTAAGTGCGATGAGCTTTTGCTTCGGCATATTTCCTACCGTGTGTGTAGAGATAATCCACCGCGTCGTTTATGTCTTTTTCTTTAATCAATTTGCATCAACCCATAAAAAATAAATCCAAGAACCAAAAACAATAATGTATTGACAACAGCAATCGCTAGAGCCAACACAACGATAACTGCTGTCATGTAAGTCATATGTTGCGCTCCTTCAGCTTGGCTTCAATTGCTTGAACAAAGTTATAAATGTTAGGCACAGGAAAACCAATAAATTCTTTTTCCAATTTGTCTATTTGATCTTCTGTCAGTCCTACCCATTCACGCTTTTTTTGACTAGGCACGTAATGTGGATGTGGTTCATTAACCAGTTCCACGCCTTGGCCAGTCTCATACGCTTTGACAGCATCGCTGTTCCACATTGGTTGTTTCATGTGTTGCGCTCCTTCAGCTTGGCTTCTACCAATAACAAATCGTCATAAGGACTTTTGGTGCTTCCATGAATTTCTTGTCTTTCCTCATCAGTCAGTCCTACCCATTTTGGTGCTTGATATACTAGGTATCCAACAGGCTTATGCGCCATTTCAAATGTGCCTTTTCGTGTATGTAAAGCATGAACTTCTGCATCGCCACCTATGTCATTGGCAAGCGTGATTGCTTGCTCTCTAGTTTGTTCAATCCAAATAACTGATTCTTTAATCATGTGTTCTTCTCCTTGAGTTTGGCCTCTATGGCTCCCAGTGTTGATGCGGCAATGCGATGAAACCCAATCGGCGTGTCAGGATACCAATGCAAAACCCAGACGCTATCCTCCGCTACAGCCTTGCGCCACTCCTCTAGAGAAACAAAACAGTCGGCTTCATAGAAATGCTCAACCGTCTCGTAAACATCAAGATGTTCGTTGTGGCTCAGGTGTAAACCGCACTTATGTTCTGGTAGCCAGTTCATGTGTTCTTCTCCTTTAGTTTGGCTTCTATAGCCTTGTAAAGTCGATACGACATCCCCCACGGAAAAACTCCGCACTTAATAAGTTCCATTTTTGTCAACCCCACCCAACTGGCGCATTTGCAATCGGGGTATGGGCGCACACAAACAGGGCAATATCCAGTCATGTGTTTTTCTCCTTAAGTTGTTCGGTTGCCCACTCAACACCTTCACGCCACGCACCAGCAGTCTGCAAAGCATGGTTAGTGCGTAGAAGACCTTGTTCAATTTCTCTGTCAGTCAGTCCTGCCCATGTGCGTTGTGGTGCAACATAATTTGGCCCCGCCATATGTTCGTGAAATTGCTCCCACGCCACAGGCTCATCCTTTGTTTCTAGTTGTTCTTGGATAGTAATAATAGTTGACCACACTTTATCTTCTGCATAAAGTCTTTCTCCATTTCTCAACAATCGAAATGTTTCGTCTCGCACTTCTTTTAGTGTATCTAGTGCAAGTCGTAGTGCTTCGTCTTTAGTCATGTGTTCTTCTCCTTTATTTTGATTTCGATTCGTCTTGCGTAAACATCGATGGTCTGTGTTGGCAAACCTTGCAAGCACTCATCTACTTCTTTATCTGTAAGCCATACCCATTCTTTAGGATGGGTGTAGAGAGGTATGGTGTATTCGCCTTCTTCACGCTCATGTTCGGCAGGGCAGATAACATCATAGATAAGGCCGTCTGTTTCCATGCCCCATGCCACAGGCTCATCTTTTGTTTCCAGTTGTTCTTTATAGGTAGATTTAGAGGCCATGTTTTGCACATCTTTTGTCAGTCCTTCGTACTCAAGGATTGCTCTAGCAAACATTACAGGAAAATCAGCCGTGCCAGTCGCTTCAACCAACCCCTCTGCTTTGCCACTCATGTGCAAATAAATGTTGTGTATTTCTTCGTCAGTCATTTTTTCTCCTCATTAGGCCATTGCGCCCAAAATATTGGTTGACCAATCAAGTGTTCTTTCTCCATCACCATCTCAACAAACTCAAGTGGGGATACTTGCACAGTTGCATCTTTTGTTTCCAATGCGTTCTTGTACAGCGGGATAGCGCCATCATCATTTTTGTCTGCCTCAAACCAAAGACGCAAGCCCGTGTCATAGCCAAACCAACCTACTGCGTTCCAATATTCAAAAGGCTCATCTTTGGTTTCTAGTGCTTCTTTAATGGCGGTGATGGCATTTTTTTCAATTTCATATTGCTCAT
>Ga0208499_1000136_pt1 | contig 32411 bp, 43 predicted proteins | sample CryBogCBE07Jul09_FD_185504 | JGI IMG/M metagenome (GOLD analysis project Ga0208499, IMG submission 185504) | Freshwater microbial communities from Crystal Bog, Wisconsin, USA - CBE07Jul09 (SPAdes) (version 2) | ecosystem: Environmental > Aquatic > Freshwater > Lake | place: Crystal Bog... | reverse complement strand
CCCAAAAGAATTATCAATTGGAAGAATGTGATAAGAATCTGGCCATGCCGTTTTAATTAAAGGCAAACATTCTTGCAATGTAGCTCTACGCATTAACATATAAAATCCTCTAGTTGATAGTATGTTGGACGTTGCCAATTCCTATTAACCAGTTGTGGATACCAATTCCAATCGTCTCCATCAGTTAATGGCTGAGTAGCGATGCTGACATCATCTAGCAATGCCATCATAAGCACTACAGGGCCTATCTGATTAGTTTTATATCTGCATTCTGGTAAATTTATGTTTTTAATAAATGCCCTTGAGAACGGTAACACAAAATTAGGCACTACCATATCTGCGTATTGATTACCAATCATATACATAGGAATAGTATCATATATTTCCTGAATAAGCCATTTATCTAAAATTTTACTTCCCCTGATGAATGGTCCAAATCGTCCGCAAGGTATATCTTCTTTTATCAATCTTTCTACTGTTGCCAATGTGTGAGTTAAAAAAGGATGATTTGAAAAATACTTACTTGCAGATTTTTCAACAAAATCCAAATCAATCTCTCTGTCAGGTTTAATGTATTTTATATCTGGTCGTAATTTAGATATTATAGGGCGAAGATATTTGTCTGTTGGATCCGCATCATGTCCTGCACTAATAAATGTAAATCCTTTAGGCAATTCAATAATATGTTTTTCAACTAGTTCCTTAAGTGGAAGATCTGAAACTTGGCTATGATCAAACTCTGAGATAAACTCACAACTATTTGCTTGCTCCATAGTTGCAGATGTAACTGGGATCACATCTAATGTTTGATCATAAAAATAAGGCTGATAGAAATTTTTAAAATCTTTGAATAACATCAATAGACCTTTTTAATAGGATCAAAACTAATGCCTGCAAATACATCTCCATCTATTAACATATCAAATGGATGTTTAACTCCGTAGAATTCATTCTGTACCCATGCTTGTTCTTCTGGCAAATAGTCCCACCAAGGGCTAAAACCTAAAACAATATGTATGCGACGGCTTGGATCTGATTTTTCATTAAAGACTCTATGCGGCACAAATGTATCCCAACTGTAGGCCCACCCTACATCTAAGTGTGCAGGTTCATAATTTTCTAATTCAAATTTATAATGATCGTTAGTTGTAATAGGAATATTAATTCTTAAATTTTCAAAGATAGGTTCGTCCTTATGCCAACCACGTTTATCTTTGCGAGACTCATAAAAGTACTCGCCGTTAAGTATACTGAGCCTACTACGTACACGGGTGCGTTTGCATCGTTGCATAAACACTCCAAAGTCTGTATGCTCGCTTGCAGGAGTTGGCACATTAAATCCATAACCATCAAAGTAACTGTCTTTTAATATTTTGTGATTGGCAGTTTTATTCCAAAAGAATTCGTCTACAGTATTTTTAGGAGTACCTAACGTGCTAGAATGTGGGTCTAACCCATCTTGTTGATTAGGGTTATAAACTAAACTAAATCCTGTATAGCCCGGTGCTTCCCCTTCAGCAGACTTCCAACCGTGGTCACCATATATCTTAGTTGCATCCAAAATACTATTAGCTAGAGTGTTAGGATCAAAATCGTTTATCTTAAAAGCTAAAACAGGAGGAAGATCCTGTCTAGGTTTTACAGATTTCATTAGATCAACCCAATCCGTATTTGATTTCAACCAACTAGTAACAGTAGTAGATAGCGGCACATCGGCTATATAGAATTTTTTCATCTAACAAATACCTTATAAATATCCTAGTACTTATCACTAGAAAGGCATCATGTTTGAATTTACTAAAAACAATCATTTTAAATTTGGCTATAAAGAATCTGGCTGGTTTAAAAATCGAACAAGTCCTACTGAGACATTTACTTGCGATTATGGTCGTGCTGATGCTGTGATGGATTTTAGAGATGCAAATATATATGCCGCCAAGTATATTGCAGATATTGCCACTGATGATATTAGTGTAATGCTTAGTGGAGGAGCAGATAGCGAAATAACTGCATGGGCATTATTAGATGCCGGTATTCCATTTCGTGCCGCAGTTATGCGTTTTAAAGACGGCAAGAACAAACACGATATAGATTATGCTATAAAATTTTGTCAGTATCATAATATAGATATAGATTTTTATGATCTAGATGTGGAAGAATACTTATTATCTTCTGAGTTTGAAAATACTGTAAAATCTTATCAAACTACCTGCGAACGTGCTACAAGTTTATGGTTAGCAAAACAAATACCAAATTTTACTATACTAGGTCAAGGTGAACCTGTAGTAGTAAAATATTTAGGCAAATGGTGCTTTCAAGAAAAAGAACGTATCTGTAGTTGGAACAAATATTGGATTTTTAATCAAATACCTGGCATTCCTGGTTTTCATCAATTTAGTCCTGAACAAATATTAAGTTGTCTTAAAGATGAAATGACTTTGGATTTGATCAATGACAAAACAGACTACTGGAGCAACGATAAATTTAAACACTCATTTTACAAAAAACATTATCCTGAATTTGAAATAAGAGACAAATACACAGGATTTGAAAAACTTGCCAAAATTAACATACCAATGCGTGAACGTATACTGGCAACTTTTCCATACTTCATAGGTGAATGGCAAATAACTTATGAGCAGGCTATAAATAATTTAAGTCCATTATGAAATTAGAAAATATTATCTATGCTAAACTTAACATAGATTTCGATCAAGATTTATTTGTAAAAGAATATGACGAATATATTTTGCCTAGAAGTCGTGCAATTGCCAACGGCATTCGGAGTTGGGAACTTACTAAACCTATTAATGAAAAATGGAATATGGTTCCAACTGATGTATACGATACATGCAATGTAAAGGCTATCGATTCTTCTACTATTATCGAACGAGGAGTAGCTTCGTGGATGGCTACTAGTATGTTAGAATTACAAACCGATAACACAAATTATAAAGAAGCAAGCAAATTAGGATCTGTTGCACTACGTAATACATTATTAAATTCAGGAGAATATTTTTTTAAACCCGAATATGAAAATTTAAAAATAACCGATTGGATTAAATCATTGCCGTTTTCTAAATTAATAGGAATACGTTGTGTTAGTTTAGCACCTAATACTTTTGCAAGTATACACAGAGATAACCTAAACTTTTTAAAAGAAAAGGGTGGTAGTTTGAATTCTAACAAATTATGGAATTCAGGTTTTATAAGTATTACCTTAAATCTTACCGACGGCGGCTCGCCTATCTTTTATTCATTAGACTCCGATACAGGTATTCCGTATAAAGTAAACGATAAAGTTTACATGTTTAATGATTACTTTTTCCACGGAGTTCCATTGGTCACAAGTAGACGCCGCCAAATACGTATAACTGGAATTCCTACCCGAGAATTAAATGAATTAATTGAAAAAGATTCTATACATCTTTTTGACAATGTTCTAATCACTTAATTGCATTTTGCTAGCCCACGCAGGATTAAATTGTCCGTCTATCCTTAAAGTCCAAGATGGGAATCCTAAACCGGTTGTGCCGTGATAATTTCTTGTATCAAAATAATAAACTTTAGGTTCTACAAAAAGTTTATTACCATTATTATCTATAATAAAAGTATTTTTTCTAGTGCCAGGATGCAGGTTAATTAAAATGTAATGTTCTCTAGTACCGAAATATCTATCCCAATGGATTATAGGTTCTTCACCTGGGCCGTTTAGAAAAAACACTACCCTGCCTATCTCCGTAAAAATCTTTTGATTATTGATCCATTCCTTTAATGATGGAAAATATTGGTAAGCTTCTGTGTCCTTGCACATATTAGCCCTACCTTTGTGATTAAAACCTTTAGGAGTAGTCCACCATCTTAGGTTCAGCATCTGCCCTAGCTGTAGATATTCCCCTGCATATTTGGTAAAAAATTTGCAATCAGATAAATTGAAATTTAATTTTTCATAGTAGCTGTAAAATGGATTATTAGGATCTTTTAAAACTTCCTCCCAAGTAGCATCCATTAGATTTTTCTTTCCAGTTTGCCATTCATTTTTATAGCTAGCTTCATAGCTAGAACCCGTATCAACTATAAGATGTCTAGATTTAGTCAAACCTAGTGCTATATCCAATTCTATAGCTTCTAATCCTGCTAAGTCAACCTCGGATTCTAAATTAAGATAGGGTTGGTTGTTAATTAAATAAGGTACCATAAAATTATTTATGAGTAATTTTTCTTGATAAATAATTTGTCTATCGGAGATTCGTATGCCAATTAAACAAACTATTACAATGACCAGATCAAATCTTTCACATCCATTTTTTGTAACGGATGCTTCGGTGAGAGAGTATATACAAACAAATTACATCTCTACTGGTAAAATACTAGATATACATAGAACCGAAGATGCTACTGGTTCGCTCACTGTTCATAATATCATTATCTATAAAGACGAAGCATCAAAAGATGAATTCCTAGCCGATGCTAGAATCACAGCAACTACCAAAGATAGAAAAGTACATCACAACGGTTTTACAATTACCGAAACTGTTACATACGAAACATTAGCCACATATCCTTAATCCAAATAAGGTTGACTTGCGTCCAAATCTAATATATAATACATACGTGGACGTGAGTGTAACTTGGTAAACCTCCTCCTAGTAAGCTGTCCCCCAGCTGAACGGAGGGAACGGGTCTAGCTCATTGAGTGACTTTGGAAGTTCGAATCTTCCCGTCCACACCAATTTAGGCAACCAGAAAGGCTAGTATGAAAAAGGCAATCTTAATAGCAGTAATGTTAGCAAGTACTAACGTATTTGCGTATGACGAAAATCCCGAACATAATTTTCCTACATCAGATAACAAGGTTAGTCAAACTACTATTACTTGGATCAGTGTAGATAATGTACAAGCTCGTTGCGAAAGTGAAAGCCGTAAACGTAAGTTTGGTGGTTTTGGATATGCTGTTGAGGCCTGTAGCTTTTGGGATAAGAATGATAAAGGTGAAAACGTCTGTACTATAGTTACAGGCAAGGCTACTAATATGCATACACTAGGACATGAAACTCGTCACTGTTTTCAAGGATCTTGGCATTGAGAAATTTAGAAGAAGAAATTTGGCGCGATGATGAGATCCTAAACAAGATCCGCACTCGTGACGACTATGCTCAAAATGTCTATGCGGCATTTTGTAATATGCGTTGGTGCCCTAGGGAACTAGTGCCAGCATTAAGACAAGATGACAAAAAAGACTTGTGGCATTGTAGCTGGCGAAGTGCCGGCGGCAAAGTTGCCGATTGGCAAGGCAAGGGCGGTGACTACATGGACTGGTACTGTTCCGGTATTAGAGGCGGTTTGAGTATCGACGGCAAAGAAGATGCCGAGTATTTTGAACGTACTAAGTATGTGTCCGAAGGTGTTATCACTGAAGAAGTTGAAAAGGACTTTAACCGTTTGGGATGGTTTCCGGTTCCTTGGGACGATGACAAAGTGTAAGGTTAAATATTATTATGACACATTGGACTATAACAGTTGAAGAAGCAGATGACGGTAGCGGAGACGTAGTACTGCCATTACCACAAGAATTGCTAGACCTACAAGGCTGGAAAGAAGGAGACACACTTGAGTGGACAGATAACGGAGATGGCTCTTGGAGCATAACAAAAGTAAAAGATGAGCAATAAAGACGACGTATTAGAATTTACAGGCACAATTGAAGAAGTGCTACCTGGCAATATGTTTAGAGTCAAGGTAGGAGATATGGACAAGCCCTTGCTTTGCTATATGGGCGGTAAACTAAAGCAAAACAAAATCAGGATCATCTTAGGTGATAGCGTTAAACTAGAAGTCAGCGTCTATGATCTAAGCAAAGGCAGAATAACATATAGGTTATAACATGAACATCATTCTCGATCGCGTAAACCAAGTTTGTAAAAGTGTTCGAGAAAAGAGTCCTGATCTAACAAACTTCAAAAAATTAATATCATTAACTAGACGCACATTCAAAAAAAATGATTTTGATCTAGTAATTAAAACCAAACGTGAAAAAGACTGGGATCCAGACAAGTGGTATGTTATGGCCTACTATGACAGCGAAAGCGACTTGCATGGAGAAACTCCTATAGAAATTGTTGTGCATCACAACTTGACGGGCACAGAAGAATTTGGGCAACATCAAATAACTAGTTTTCTCATAGAAATATATGATGCAGTTGTACACGAATACCGTCATCAATATCAAAGCAGTCGCAGAAGTTTTATCGATTACTATACAGCCAGTTTTAGTCCTTATGACGGATACCTAGCCAGTTATGATGAAATGGATGCTTATAGTGTAAGCATAGCTATCGAACTATTAAGAACTATGGATAAGGACCGTGCTCGTAGAAATTTGAGCAGGATTAGCATAATGAGCAAGATGCGCACAGGATCCAATTTATCTAGCCCAATGCTTCGTGCATATATTCAGCATTTTGGCTTAAACGAAATAACCAAACGCATTGCCAAAAAAGTCTATCAGCATTTAGATCGACTTGACAAAGAACTCATATTCATGTAAAATACTTGTATATTAACTCATACAGAGAGCGATATGCAACCAAAAGAGTTTCCCACACAGCAGGTATTAGAACTAGCCTGTGCGGCACAGCGAATCAACGGAGAATATCTTAAAGTTCCCGAAGGTGTGTATGCCGACGATGGAGTATACATGTATACCAAACAGGCCAACAAAACCCTAATGCTTTATACATTAGATAACAAAATGGTCATACCTGACACCAAGGTACTTAAAGTTGAACCCGAAGATGTTGCTCGTGCAGAAGAAATTCGCAAGTATTACAAGCGTCTAGTGTTTATAGCTATCGAAGGTGAAAACGAATTCCTAACCAAAGTCAATAGCCTGCTAGGCAGTGACACAGTTAAAGAAAATGAATTTGGTTGGATTGCCTGTTTGCCCAGTGTGCAGGCCAAGGATGCTGTACACAACCAAGTTAAGAAGGCCGCACGAACTGTTGAAGCAGGTTGGCTGGCGGCAGTTGGTGATCGTTTGGCAGATTTAGATTGCGAAATATTAGAAGTAATTAAGTCTAAGAACTTTACAGGCTGGAATATTTGTGCTATAATAAACAACAAAATGGTTTCTTGGATGAGCCAAACAGAATTAAAACGCGGTCCATGTGTCATTGTTAAAGCTAAGGTCAAGGATCATAGTAAACATTGGAAACATGGAAATGATGAAACTAGACTTAACTTTGTGAAAGCGGCACAGTAATGGCAGGTACAGCTAAATCGGTTTACTTAACAATTACCAAGCGCGGTAGTTATGCAACAGAATTTACCAAAGTATTCTTTGATGCCAAGGCATACAATGAATATGTAAAGACAGATGAGTTTAAGGCCAAATGGCCTAAAGAGGAATATACTATAACCAAAGAGGTATACTAATGAGCAAGGCAAAACACAAACCTTACCAATGGATTGATGGTGAAACTGCTGATCGCATTACTAGTCTTAACTTGAAAGACTATCGTGCGTATCTTAAAAAAGAATTAAAGAATTGGAAGAAGAATCCAAAGACAGATAATAACCCAGATGGCTATTGGTTACACCCAGAGGATGTAGTAATTAACATGCGTACTATTGAAGCACTGGATTTGATTATTAGTCACTTTCCAGAAACATCGGATGATATAAAATGAAAAAAGAACTAGACGAATACTTATGTAAGGTATACCCAAAGATGATGGTTAACCGCAACAAGCCAATGCAAGAGACTTGTATGTGTTGGGGTTTTGAATGTGGCGATGGCTGGTTTCAAATCCTTAATCAACTTATGGGTAATATCCAACATCACCTTGATTGGAAGGAACGTCAGCGAGAGGTATCTATCAAATTTAACCGAATAGCTGAACAACTCAAGGCCGGCGACTCTACATTGTTTGATGAAGAGTACAAGGATATGATTAATCAAGAGTACAAAGAAAAGCGTAGACAACAACTTATTGATCAGTACCCTGTAGCTATTCCCGAACCTATTCCGCAGGTAACTTTAGATCAGGTTAAGGAAAAGTTTGGTACATTACGTTTTTACTACCAAGGCGGAGATGACTACATTCGAGGACTAGTGTCCATGGCAGAGTCTATGTCAGGAGTTACTTGTGAAGAATGTGGTAAGCCTGGAACACAAACACCCGGCGGATGGATTAAAACTGTATGCATAGAACATGGCGGTCAGGATTTTGATACGCCTGAAGATGAATTGGAAGAACAGAAAATTCTTAAGGAAGGATTCGAACAATGATTACAATGAAAGAATGGATGGAGTTGGTAGACTATCGAATCACCGAAGGTGGTGATTATACCTGGTCATGCTATGGACCTAATGCCTACCAACTGTCTAGTTGGAATGGTCTTCACGATAAAGGCGGCTGGAGTTTTAATATTGTATTCAGTACTAAGACACAAAAGGTATATGAAGTAGAAGTATGTGACTATACCAACAAACGTGCTTATCGTATGATTGCTGAGAATAAGCAGGCCAAGCATCGTAAAGAAGCTGAAGCTCGTGGAATCAGCTTAAACGAAGCATGGGACGATGTTGAGTATGTTGATTTAGAAGTCGACGACGACTTTATTTCTAAGTGTCTTGCTATTAAGGCAGGTGAAGACTATTCCACAGACATAAGCATTCCTTTGGACTTGCCAGATGACTTGTTGATGTTTGCTTTCAAATGTGCTCATGCCGAAAACATGACTTTCAATGATTGGATGAATAAAATGCTCAAATCATTTATTGACAAAGTTGAAAAAGGCGAGTATAATAAAGAAGATGCCAAACAATGGGCAGAGCAAAACGGGTTACCAAAATTCCCAGTAGATAAATCTTTTGACCAAAGAATGTGGGAACAGTCTTTGGAGAACATGGAAAACGAAAATGAGAATCAAACTGGTCAGTGATCTCCATTTAGAGTTCAGTGACGTCAACATTCAAAATGATCAGAACTATGATGTACTGATCCTTGGTGGCGATATTATGATCGCCCAGGATCTCCACGATCATCCTGAGCCTAGCAATACAGCTGATCAACGGGCTATTGCTAATGGTACTGGTTTGGGTCGTAGGCAAGAACGTGCTCAGCGGTTCCGTGACTTTTTGAAGCGTTGCAGTTTTCAGTTTCCCCATGTAGTTTATATCATGGGCAATCATGAATTCTACAATGGCAAGTTTTATGCTGGCATTGATTATATGCGTGACGAATGCGCTAAGTTTCCCAACGTGTATATGCTGGAACAAGACACTAAGGTCATCGATGATGTAGTGTTTATGGGCGGAACACTTTGGACTAACATGAACAAACGTGACCCATTGACCATGCATGCCATTGAAAGTATGATGAACGACTTCCGTATCATTCGTAATGATTACAGAAGCTATGCTCCTATGAGTGCGTTAGACGTTGCTCATAGACATGATAAGACTCTGCAATACTTCCGTCATGTACTCAGTGAGAACAAGGACAAGAAGTGTGTTGTAGTTGGACATCATAGTCCTAGCTTTCAAAGTTGCCACCCAATGTATGGCAGCGACACATTGATGAACGGTGGATATCACAGTGACTTGAGTGAGTTCATTTTGGATCACCCACAGATTGTCTTGTGGACACATGGGCATACTCATCATCCGTTTGATTACAAGATTGGTGAGACTCGTGTTGTATGCAACCCACGTGGTTACGAAAACGATGGTTACAGTGAGGACACTGGCTGGAACCCTAACATTTTATTGGAGATTTAAATGACAAACGAACAAGTAGTTAGTGTACCAGATATGCTAAGAGTAACAGGCGAAAATACTGCCGAGTTTATGAAGCAGGTAGCTGATCATATTGAAAAACTAGAAAGTGCTGTCAAGCAACTTGAAGGTCGTATTAAAGAACTTGAAGATTCAACAAAATGAAAATCGGACTTAGTTATAGCCGTTGTGTTCGAGACATCGTCGATGGCGTGGTAGATATCGACGATGTTCTCATTGTTATTGCTCGTACAGATTTTGATCCGCACGATGATGAACAGTGGGCAGGAATTTGGACCGGATATCATGGCTACAGTCCGTGGAGTAATCCAGAGTGGGCTAACTATGCCGATGAAGACGAAGACCGTTTTCGTAGTGTAAGCATTGAACTTTGGGAAACTGGTAAACTACACCAGCCACGTAAGTTTGGTGCGCACCCTAGTCGCCGTCCAGAAATTTGGTTAGAAGCAGTATTACCAAATAGTGAGCTAGCCAAAAATCCTGCCGCTAAAAAGGCTTGGGAAAAGTTCCAAACTATTGCTGGACTTTCGAGCGTCGAATTGGATGACAAGTACCGCTAATTCAGTTATAATACTTTTATCGTAACTGATAGAAAGTATTAAATTATGTGGTACGCAGTTCTACTAATCTTTTTTCTTTGGATAACTGGACATTCTGATATCAATCTTGCTCCGTATCCTCCTACTGCTTTGCCCCAAACTACTTCGGTTGAAGCACCAAAAGTCTACGATAAAGACGGGTGCAATATTGATGTAGATAGTCATTTGGTTGCCGAACACGATGTTGGGCAGATTACCAATCTAGAAGAAGAACGTTTTGAATTTGGCTTAAACAATGAATGTACAGCGCATTATGATATTGCTGTAGATGGACAAATGCATCATGTGGATCAAACCGAAACCGGTCTTGAACAGATGAACAGTATCTGTTATTATGCTAGAGAAAACGGACGTAAGAATCTTCTTTTGAATTTACCCGGCAAGTTTAATAGTCATGCCAATATCGAATGTAGATACAAGGACACGATTGGTAAATCTGAAGGTTGACGTTTGGCACGGTTTCATGTACAATTAAATTTTAAACACACAGAGAGGCACTTATGAAGGCATTTATAGCAGGCACTATCTTTGGATTGATACTGGCTACTGTTGGGTTCAGCGGTATTGCTCGTATGTTAGACAAAGGTGTAGACACAGTTAAAACACAAAGTCAGGAGTTAGCAAAATGAGAATGGTAGTTGCTCTTATTTTGATTTCGGCCCTTGCCGCTTGCTCAACAGTAGCAGGTGTAGGTAAGGATATTCAATCCACAGCAGAGTGGACAAAAGAAAAGATGGGTGGTTCAAAATGAAAAAGATGTTATTGCTAGTTCCTGTAGTTGCAATTCTTGCGGCTTGTGGTACAACTGATCCGTATCAAAAACGTGCTGATAACGAACGCGAACGTCAAGAACGTTATGTCGAACGTGCAATTGATCAAGCACCAAAGTGGATGTCACAACCTCCACTGAGTAATAGTGCTGTTTACGAAGCCGGTAGTGCTGTAAGTTCAGACTTTAGCATGGCTGATATCAAAGCCAAAGCAGATGCTTATGGCAAGATTTGTATGGCGGCAGGCGGTACTGTAAGTCAACGTACAAAGATCTATCGTACAGATAGCGAACGTGCAAGTACAGAAATGTCAGAAATGGCTATGCGTACCAGTTGCTCAACTGTAGACCTTACAGGCGTTGAAGTTAAAGAAATCAAGCGTGTAGCAGAAGGAACTCGTTTCCGTGTATACGTTTTGGTAGCATTGCCTACAGGTGACGCTAACATTTTGCGCCGTGCAAAAGAAGAAGCTAAACAACGTGAGTTTGCGGCTAGTCGCCAAGAACAAGCATTTAAAGAACTTAATTAAGGAAAAATATGTTCACAATCGTTCTCGGAGTATTACTCGGTATTGTAGTCTTGGCAGGGCTTGCCTTGATTGATTACAACAATAAAACTAATTATGAAAACGCTATTGAGTCGGCTAAGCGTTATAAAGAAGATACAGATAGTATCAAAGCACATCCAAGTATGCTCAAACGTCTTTGGGTATTGTCTTTGTTGCCTGTAATCTTGTTTACATTGTTTGAATCATTTACAATCGTTCCAGCAGGTTATATCGGTGTACAGGTTACGCTAGGTACTGTTAATCCAGAAACTTTAAGTGAAGGTTTGCATTTTGTAAACCCAATCAGTCAGGTCAAGGAAGTTGAAGTTCGTGTTGTAAAAGCAGACTTGAAAGGTGCTCAAGCGGGTACTAAGGACTTGCAGGTTGTACATACAGACATTGTGGTTAACTATCGCATTGATGGTGCCAAAGCGGCTACTATGTACAAGGAGTTTGGACTAGATTTGGAAAACAAGATCCTGTTGCCAGCTATTAACGAATCATTCAAAGCTACCACTGCCCACTATAATAGTGAAGAATTGGTAACCAAGCGTGATGAAGTTAGCTCTGCTATCCATACTGAACTACAAAACAAAGTAGGCAAGTATGGTTTGGACATTAGTGAAATCAGTTTGGTTAACTTTGGATTCAGCCAAGAGTACCAAGCGGCTGTTGAACAGAAAGTTATTGCTACACAGAACAAGCAAAAGGCTGAACAAGACTTGGCTCGTATCAAAGTAGAAGCTGAACAACGTATTGCACAAGCAGATGGTGAAGCTAAGGCTATTGCTATCCAAGCACAGGCTATCCAGTCAAATGGTGGCGCACAATATGTTCAGTTGCAGGCAATTGAAAAGTGGGATGGCAAGTTGCCTAGCACTATGTCAGGTGTTGTACCGTTCATCAACGTAGGCAAGTAAAATGAAATTGTTTGACCGCACTGGAGGGCATTGGCTGTTCTGGTGCGGTGTATTTTATATTAGTTCAGTCGTATTGGTTGTAAACAGTCCCTATAGACAGTATACTTGGTGTACACAGACGGTATGGATATTTCTGATGTCATTACCGTTAATTTGTAATCCGCTAGCTCGCTGGCTTAATATGAGAGAGAATCATATGTTTGATAAATTATTTTTTAAGAAACCTAATAACGTAGTTCCATTTCCTAAAGAGCCTGAACATGGTGGTGGAGATGGCGGTGGATATATTCCAGAACCTAAGAAGCCTACTGTGACTTATTACACGCTAGGAATGAACAGTGACAACAGGCTAGAGTTCAAAATGGGTTATAGTGCTATCACTATGAACTATGGCGGCATTACTAATTTGATTGAGCAGTTAAAGACTTTCCAAAAACAACTTGCCGAATACGAAGGCATCGAGGAAGAAGAATGAATCCGTTTAGAGATCAAGAAAAGTTTATGAAGGCCTGTGGCCAAACAGTTGACACTTTTAATAAAGACCAGTTTGCGCTTTATGTCAATTTAATCGAAGAAGAGTTTAAAGAACTCAAAGAAGCTATCAATAATAATGACACAGTTGAAACACTAGATGCACTCGTTGATATTCTAGTTGTTACAATTGGTGCTATCCATAGTGCAGGGTTTGATGCTGAAGGTGCATGGCGTGAAGTTATGTCAACTAACTTTGCTAAGATTGATAAAGAGACTGGACTCGTGCGTAAGCGTGAGGACGGCAAGGTGTTAAAGCCAGTAGGTTGGGTTCCACCAAATTTAGAACCGTTTGTAAAAAAGAATGTATAAATTAAAATACTGGTTACTCAACTCATTACAAACAAAGATTTTTAATACACTAAGTGAAGCAATTAATTACTCAGTGTATAAAGCGCCCTTTCAAAGTTTTCATTCATTAGATAAAATAGAGGAATAAGATGCCTAATTTAGTGCCGATGGTAATCGAGCAAGAAGCTCGCGGAGAACGTAGTTATGATATTTACAGTCGCTTGTTAAAGGACCGTATTGTTATGCTGGATACAGATGTAAACGAACATTCAGCTAGTTTGATTGTAGCACAGTTGTTATTTTTAGAAAGTCAGGGCAATGAAGACATTAACTTTTTTATCAATAGCCCGGGCGGTGTAGTTACAGCGGGCATGGCTATTTACGATACTATGCAATTCATTAAGCCTGATGTATCCACAATCGTCATGGGCCAAGCCTGTAGTATGGGAAGTTTGCTTGCTACTGCTGGTGCTCCTGGCAAGCGTAAAATGCTACCAAACGCTAGACACATGATTCACCAACCATCGGGTGGTGCTGGCGGACAGGCTACAGATATGGAAATCCAAGTAAAAGAGATTTTGAAGATGAAACAAAATCTCACTCAAATTTATGTTAACCATAATTCTAAGGGTAAAACTTTTGAAGAGTTTTACAATGCTATGGAACGGGATAACTTTATGAGTGCCCAAGAAGCACTTGATTTTGGATTGATCGACGAGATTGTAACTAAACGATAGGAACTAACATGGGAGCAGAAGCCGGAGAAAAGTGTGGATTTTGTGCAACACCTCAATATGAAGGCGCTAGTATCTGTAGAAATTGTCATGCTGAAAGGCGTGTAGAAATTGACGATAGTGTAGGTGCTAAAATTGGTGCTTTTTTTGGAGGACTTGTAGGCGGTTTTTTCCTAGGATTACTTGCTTCTTGGATGTTTGGTCCTTTGATGTTTTGGCTATGCTTTCTTGGAATACCAATTCTAGCAGTTGTATCTGATCAAACAAAAGTACTTTGGTATAGATAGCCATAAAGTGCGTATATAATGGTAAGCCGTAGTACACTATAAATAGCTATGTCTAGGAGTGTGCTATGGCCCAACTACCATTCGATTGGTCGGAACTAACCCGCAGTAACCTGTACTCTATGTTCTATTCACTTAACGGTGAAATCGTAGGGAAAGACTTATCTCCAGGACAAATACAAAAGCGCATCAACAAGCATATTAAAGCTCATATGCCGCTTAAATTAAAAAAGTGCTTGTACAGCCCTACTACCCCCGGTTATGTGTTTATGGGCGGGTGTTACTACAGTCATTTAGACAAGCAAAGTAAGCCCTGCATAGAAGTTAATTTTAACTATAATCCTAAGGATTCAAAACTTAAATTAACCGATTATCGTTTCAAACGTATGGCCACTAGATTTGCTGATGTTGTACTGCACGAAATAGTACATATGAGACAATTCAGAGCCCGCAATTTTAAAAGTCTACCAGGCTATCAAAGCACGGCAGAATTAAGTAAAGAACGCAAACAACAAAACTATTATGGTGACACAGACGAAATGGGCGCACATTCGTTTAATGCCGCTTGTGAACTGTTAGACCGTTTTGGCTATGATCCAAACACTATTGGCAAATATTTAGATTCATTTGATTGCCGTAGACATAAAAATAGTACATGGTGCTACTATTTGAAAACTTTCAACTGGAACCATAACCATCCAATCATACGCAGAATGAGAAATCTAATCATGCGTAATTTGGAAAATGCCTATGAAGGCAAACCATTTAGAACTAACTACTACTTGACTTATTGATAATTACTCTGTATAATACACATTGTACAGTAAATTATTGGAGCTAAAATGAGTCGTTGCGCTAGCCATATTTGGGCATTAGAATCCCATGCAAGCCGTTTGAACAAAGAAGGCATAATTGAAGTCATTGCCCAGGATGGCGATGATGAGTTTTTTGAAGGGTGTCGCCTAGCACTAGATCCAATGATTACTTTTGGACTTAAACAAATACCGGAGAAAACAGATGAAGATGGTGCTGGGTTACCTTGGGATAGTTTTACTCTCGCTCTTACTGGCTTCGTTACTCGTAATGTCACCGGAAATACTGCCAGGGATGTCATTGCATCCTTAATGAAGAGTGCCACTAAGAAAGAGTGGAATGGATGGTATCGTAGAATTTTAATCAAAGACTTGCGCTGTGGTGTAAGTGAAAAAACAATTAACAAAGTAGTGGAGAAGAAATATGCGAAATATGCTATTCCTATTTTTGGGTGCCAGCTTGCTCATGACTCCGCTAATCATGAGACTAAGGTATCTGGGAAGAAACTTATCGAAGTCAAACTTGACGGAGTACGAGTTATTACTGTTGTCCGTGCCGACGGCCGTGTTGATATGTTTAGTCGTAACGGCAAAGAGCTTAACAATTTTCCACATATTGTAGAACAGATCAGTTCTGTAATTAAACAAAAAGGTTCTAGCAAGAGCATGGATGTTGTCCTAGACGGCGAGATTATGTCTAGCAGTTTCCAAGACTTGATGAAGCAGGTACACCGCAAGGACAATGTAGAAGCAGGTGATGCTGTTCTTAACTTGTTTGATGTACTGCCATTAGAAGACTTTGAGAAAGGCATCTACAACAAAGATCAAGCTACTCGTAGCAGTATGGTTAAATTTTGGGTAGAAACTAATCAGGCCCTGTTGCCTAGTGTTACCTATGTTGCTAATGAACTTGTTGACTTGGATACACCTGAAGGACAAAAGCGTTTTAAAGAAATTAACCAAAAAGCAATTGATGGCGGCTACGAAGGCATTATGATCAAGGATCCACAGGCTCCTTATGAATGTAAGCGTAGTGTAGCATGGCTCAAGTTAAAGCCATTTATCGAAGTATCCTTGTCTGTTGTTGCTGTTGAAGAAGGCACAGGCAAGAATGTAGGTCGACTTGGTGCGTTTGTATGTGAAGGAATTGATGATGGAAAAGCGATCAAAGTTAATGTGGGTTCAGGTTTTACTGATAGCAATCGTGATTCTTTTTGGGATTCACGTAATCAACTACTTGGTAATATCGTCGAGGTAAGAGCTGACGCTATTACACAAAATCAAGATGGAACGTATAGTTTACGTTTTCCACGATTCAAAGGATTTAGAGGATTCCAAGCTGGTGAAAAAATTTAACTGGGATAAATTCAAACGAGTATTTTGGTTCCTACTAGCTATCCTAGTAGTCCTAATTGTATGGCCGTTGCAGGACTCATTCAATGACGATATACATACTCATAGGTTTTGTGCCTATGGACAAGTATATGTCGAGTTTGAGCACAATGGACACACTTGGGGTACTACCTATTTAGATGACAATGGTAAGCCTGTCGGCTGTACAGATGATGATGTGCAAGAGCGTAATACATCATTACACAAGGAAGTAATATGAGAAATTATTGGAGTTGTACAAAATTTGCAGACTGGGTTCGCGGTACCCCTAAGGGTGGCGCAAAGACCAGCGAAGATTGGGATCAGTGGCGCAATGAAGCAGAGCGTTACAATCCTGTGCGTTATTGGATTGCCGAAGAATTGTTAGACAACATCCAAGGCATCTTACTTTATATTCCGGAGAGATTAAATGATGTCAGGTATTACATTAACAACCGCTGGGTTTCTAAGGCTCATGCCCTTACTGCCCATCCTCGTGATATCCGCCCTGGCCGTTGGAGTGACCTTGGTAATCGGTTTCTCCCTTGTCTTTTTAACGAACTTGTGGACTTCGTGGAAATCGAACAAGCATGGCACTATGTAATGTGGAATGCCGAAGAACGTAAGAAGTTCAAAACTCCTTGGTGGCGTAGTGGCTGGTTGCGCTGGCGCACATGGCGCTGTCCAGAAGCTGGTATGGCTTATTTGAATTGGGCTAAAGATTTGGACAACAGCGAGTTTCTCGAAGAAGGTGAAACTCCAGAGCTGACACATCAAGCCAAAGCCGCTCGTGAGATTATCGAGCTTTATATTTGGTGGACTACTGTCTATCGAAATCGTCCAGAGCCGATGGAAGCAAGTGGCTGGACTGCTTACTGTGAAGCCGCACGAATGGCCAATGGTGGTCGACTAAGTTTCAGCGGTGACAAAAGTCCTGAGCTTGCCGAAATGAGCAAGATTGCCATGGACAAAATGCACAAGATGGAAGAGGCTTACGAAGCAGAAGACGAAGCTATGATGATTCGTCTAATAAAAATTCGTCAGAGTCTTTGGACTTAATAAGTACAGTATGACTTCAAATACTATATGTGCTATTCCTTGGGTACACCTAAACATTATTCCTCGCGGTAAAGTATATCACTGTTGCATGACTAGTGATTATAAAGAATATGCAGGCGATTTAACTACACAGACTATCGAAGAAATTTGGAATGGAGATTACATGAAAAATCTCCGCAAGGACATGATTAATGGTATTGAACCTAAGATTTGTTCTAAATGCTTTGAATCAGAACGTAGCGGTGGTGGCAGTACACGATTAAATCATAACAAATATTTTAATAAAAAATTAGCAGATATTCCTATTATTACTGCACCCGATGGCCATGTTGACCAAGTAGATTTAAAATATTGGGATTTTAGATTTAGTAATCTTTGTAATTACAAATGTCGAACTTGTGGTCCCGAGTTTAGTAGTTCATGGTTGCCAGATGCAGAACGATTAGGTTGGATTACTAATGATAGAAAAGTAATTGAAATTGAAAATGTTGGTGAGGCTACTAACGTAGACTTTCTTAAAAAATACATCGATACTGTAGAAAAAATTTACTTTGCAGGCGGTGAGCCATTACTTATGGACGAACACTGGCAAATTTTAGAAATGCTAGACCAAGCACAGAGATACAATGTTATCTTAACTTATAATAGTAATTTAAGCAAACTAACTTATAAAGATAAAAATGTATTAGATTATTGGCGCAAATGGGGGCAACGAATCTGGTTATGGCCCAGCATAGATGAAATTGATGAACGAGCAGAACTAATACGTAGCGGAACTAATTGGGCTAATGTAGAAGCTAACTTAAGGGCAGTAAATGAACTTAAGATACACATACGTCCTAGTATTACTGTCAGTGCCATGAATGTATTCAGAATTCCAGAAATACTTGATCGTCTAATTGAAATAGGTGTTATTAAAAAAGATTACGAGCGTATGCTTAATTTTTCAATTAACGTAGTAGAGTATAGTCCTAGATTCCACGTAAGCATATTACCAGATAGTTATAGAAAAGAAATTAGACAGCGACTAGAAAATTATATTGTTGACTATCGTATGAAATATAATACGGATATCAGACATTTGTTTTTACATTTATTCTGGCATTTGGAAAAACCACAAAATATAAAATGGTTAGAAGAATTTAAAAACTTTACTGCTACTGTAGATAAAATGCGTGGAGAAGATACATTAAATACTATTCCCGAACTAAAGGAAATTCTAAGTTAATGGCCAAATATCTTATTAAACCTGAATCTGCTTACGGTAATCCTGAAGAAGTATTATCCCGACATGCGTGTGCCGCACCTTTTAGGCACATTGAAATACACATGAGCGGAAAGATTAGTGCATGTTGCCAAACTTGGTTACCCACTTGGGTTGGAGATTTACTCACTGATAGTGCGGAGGAAGTCCTTAATAATATGGACAGACGCCGTATACAAGACGATATGCGTCAGGGTAAATTTACCGAATGTAACGATCAATGCCCGCAACTAAATTCTTTATTACATAATCAAAAAAGAGAATACTACTGGGATATTGTTCCGATAGAAAACTTAGATAACTATCTAGCCCATAGATCGGTAGATGTATATTTTAGTTATGACCCTAGTTGTAATTTGCAATGTCCAAGTTGCAGGCACGGCCTTATTGTATGGGATCCTACAGATCTTACGGATTATAAAGCGCAACAAGCCGTACGTATACATGAGCGTGTAAAACAACTTGTCGACCTGCTAATATCACAGTATCCAAAAGTTGTACTGAGTATTACAGGTAGTGGTGACCCATTTGCTAGTCCTTTGTACTGGAGTTACCTAGAAGAGTTAGCCAGCAAGCCTGTACCTCCTAATTTATTCATTAATCTCCAAACTAATGGAGTTATGATGACAGAGCAAAATTGGAACGCTATAAAACCTTTGTGGCCGCATATTGCCTATGTTAATATAAGCGTAGATGCCGCAACAGAAGAAACTTACAAAATTGTTCGTAAGAACGGAAACTTTAAACGTCTACAAAAGAATTTAGACCTGTTAGATCAAATGATTATAGATGGATGTTTTCCAAATATAAATGGTTGGCAAAGTAATCTAATAGTTCAAAAAGACAACTATATGGAACTTAAACCCTTTGTAGAATGGCAAATGGGTTTTAAATCTAAACCGGTAATTTGGACTAACTTAATTGCACAGTGGTGGCATATAGGCGATGAACAATTTAAAACTATGGCTATTTGGCAGGACAACCATCCTGAGAGATCTCAATTAATAGAAATTCTTAAAGATCCAATTTTTAAAAATGAGCAAGTCAAATTAGGTAATATGGCTGCTCTTGTACCATGACTAATCTTAATAAAGACAGAGATCAGGTTATACTCGAACATATCCTAGAAAAAGATAACATTAATCATGCTAATAGTCATCTAGGAAATTTTGAAACAAAAAATACAAAGTTTGACATATTTGATAAACCTTGGGACGAAACAGATAAATTCCGAGTAGCAATGATTATGGCGCCAGCCTGGGGTATATTATTTCCTCCCTATAATCTAGCAAAACTTGTGGGGTTGATCAGGCATTACAATTACAGTACCAAAGTATATGATTTAAACATAGAATCGTATCATGTTATTAAACAAGAAGTAGGAGAAGACTATTGGAGAGGTGAAAAATATTTTCTCTGGACTAATAGACAAAATTTCTTTGAAAAAGTATTGCCACATTTAAAACCCTTGTTTGATCGAGTTATTGATCAATTAGTTGAAGACAGCCCCCGAGTAATTGGATTTAGTGTTTATAATACTAATTTATTTGCTGTAGAATACTTGTTTAATGAATTAAAAGAAAAACTGCCTGAAACATGTTTCATAGCCGGTGGGCCCGAAACATTAACTGGATCCACTATATTTGATTTGCCTTTTAATTATTTCTTCGTAGGTGAAACCGAAGGTACCCTGATAGATCTACTAGATAACTTACCAGAAACATTTCCGCTAAGACAACGAATAGGCACAACTGACAGTCGATTAAAATTAGAAGAATTGCCTTTCCCAGATTATTCAGATTATAATTTATCTAACTATCAACATCCAGATGGTGTTAGTATAGAAACATCTAGAGGATGCATAGCAGAATGTAGTTTTTGTGCTGAAACATATTTTTGGAAATTTAGAAGTAATACACCTGAACGTGTTATAGAAGAAATAGAACATCAAATTAAAAAATTTGGAGTTAAACGTTTTTGGTTTGTAGATAGTTTAGCTAACGGAAATCTTAAAAATTTTAGAAGATTGATCGATTTAGTATTAGAAAAAGAAATTGATATTAGATGGAACAGTTATGTAAGATGTGACGGTCGCATGGATAAGGCTTTTATTGAAAAAATAAGAGATAGTGGTTGTACATGTTTAAGTTACGGTGTAGAATCAGGTAGTCAAAAAGTCTTACTTGATATGCGTAAAAAAATTGAAATATGGGAAATTGAAAACAATCTAAGAGATGGTGCAGAAGTAGGACTGTTTAATCATGTTAACTGGATGGTTGGGTTTCCTACAGAAGAACCTATAGATTTTTTACACAGTTTGCAACTAATATCAAATGCTAGAACTCATATAGGAGCTATTAGTCCTGGTTTTGGAGCAGGGCCTGCTACTGCTAGTCATATGTATACAGATTGGAAAGTATACGGGATGGTCGGTGAAGATAGATTAAGTGATAAAACTTTTTTAAGTACTTGGTGGACTGATGGATTTAAAAATACTATTCTGCATCGATTTATAAGAATAAAATTATTGCATGTTTGGTTGGATATTTTAGAAACGCATGCCGGGTCAACTATTGTTAATAGTCAAAAGTATTCAAATATTAATAGTTTTTACAGTGTGTCAAATCTAGGACAAAGTAAAGAATATTGTACTTACGATAATTTTGTAAATCTAAAACAATTTACAAACAATCTTGGCCTTGCTAATGAATATCTCTCATTAGCTTACGCAATATATTTGTATTTTGGTTCGGGGGATATTTTTGTAAGATTTGATCCATCTTCAGATGTTGCTACTTTTGGTAGTTGGTTAACAAATGATTACACTGCCGATTTTAGTATATCAATAAAATCTGACGGATCTTACGATTTGAAATTGATACATAAGTTTGACCACCACCGTGCATTGGATGAAACTAAATCAAGTGTGTACGCTTGGGAAACTTCGCAATATGATAAATCATTTAGTGAAACAATAAACATGGCAGGTAATATATCGGATTGGATTAGCCCAGACAACCAAACTGGAGAAACTGTACATAATCGTCGTAGAAAAAATATAATACCTATTGTTGCAGAAAAACAACAAGATCCAAACGATCCAAAAGTTCTTTTAGAAGCTATGCTCAAAAGAGATGCCGAAAAAGCCAAGTATTTGAAGGGTATTCAGAACTTGACAGAATAGCTAGACGGCGCTATAATATATACATGTTAAACAAAGCAGGAGTTGAAATTGGCTAAAACAGCTACCAAAACTCGCGTTACCAAAAAGCAGGTAATTGCGCATCGTACACGAGCAGTAAAAGATCACAGCCCAGTTTGGGACAATGCTGAGTCTATGACTGCTGAACAATTTCTGCGACACTGGCATACTGCCATGCAATACTACCGTTTGGAATTTAGCGGTAAGGATTTGAAGCCCGCAGTTCTAAAATGGATGGCTACTGTTGGTTGCACTAAAGAAGATATCGCCGCTTACAAGCGTACCAAAGATGGACGTACCAATGTTACTATGGGCGCCATTGCAAGTTGTTTACTTCGCGGTATGCCCGCAGTTCGAGCAGACTTTAATCAAGGTCGTGATACAACTGTTTGGTTGCGTGAGCAGATTGTAGAAGTTATTGAAGCAGGTAAAAACGATATTGAAGAAACAGAAGCTAAGGAAACTAAACCCTTAGTAGTACAGCCTACAATTCAAGAGCGTGTTAAAGAATCTGCTTACAAAATGACTGAGGAATTGGAAGATGCTATTGAAGGCTTCCAAACGGACCCAGAAAATTTTGATCCAAAAGCGTTCAAAATTTTGAACTTGCTCAAGGGCAAAGAAGTCAAAGCCGCCCATGCTAGACTTATTAAAACCCTCTACAGCAGGGATTTAGCTGAACTTGAAGAGTTGGCTAGCGGCAAGGCAGATGAACAGCTTAAAGAGGGCTATAGCCACCGTACAAAGAAGCAAATTCGTAATTTGATTGCGTTTTACCAAGAGATTATGAGTGCGTGTGATATGTTGGCACAGGAAGCCAAAGTTAACCGTAAGCCACGTAAAACTAAAGTTGTACCTAAAGACAAATTGGTTGCCAAGCTCAAGTACATGAAATCGAACGAGCCTCTTAAGTTAGTGTCCATTAACCCTGCGGACATTATTGGTTCAAAGGAACTTTGGGTGTTTAACACTAAGACACGTAAATTGGGCAAATACATTGCCGCAGAGTTTAACGACTTGGGTGTTAAGGGAACTACAATTACAGGATTTGACGAATTCAAAAGCGTTCAAAAGACTGTACGTAAGCCCGAAGACAAGCTCAAAGAGTTTAAGTCAGCAGGCAAAGTCCAACTACGCAAGTTCTTGGAAGACATTAATGCTACAGACACTAAGATGAATGGACGCATTAACGAAGATACAGTACTGTTGAAAGTGCAGTAATGTAGAGCAAATCGTGGATAAATACTCCAAAGAGAGTGTTTATCCATGACCCAACTATCAATTCAAGACGGCATTGTACAGTTAATTAATACTGAATTAGCCAATACTACAGGCTCATTTACGCACAATGGCGACTATACTATTAACGGTTCAATTACAGCCGATACTATTAATGTAAGAAATATACTTACAGAAAACGGTTCTAATCTAAACAATTGGCAAGCCGCTAGTGAAGAAGAATTAAACGGACAAGGTTTTAGCTGGAGTTGGCCTAATGGTGCAACACAATTACAGTATAGAACAGGCGGACGTTTATGGGCAAGTAGTGGTTTTGATACAGGCCCAGATCAAACTTACAAGATAGACAATGTTCCAGTAATTACTAGCAGTGGTTTGGGCGACACTATTGTTAACAGCAAACTACGTGCATTGGGTACACTGGTTAATCTTAATGTAAGCGGCGATACTAGACTAGGTAATTTTGCTTTCTTTAGCAGTACATTTAATCGATTAGGCATTGGCACAGACGAGCCTAGTGCCGCAGTTAATATTTTAGAAAACAATATAAGCATTGTATTAGGCAGTCCTAATATTACAGGTGCTTACGTTGGAACTGATAGCAGTCACGATTTTAGTATCATTACAGATGGCTTATCACGTGTTACAATCAAACAAAGCGGCGAAGTTAATGTTGGCGATCAGTATAGAGGCGGCGGTGTTCTTAACGTCTATGGTACGTTAACTGCTACTAATATTGTAACTGACAATAGAATTGACCGTACACATCCGCTACAATTTACAGCAACAGCTGACACAAGTATCTACGGATTGGGTATACAATGGACTGGCACAGGTGCTACACGTCAATTGGTTATGTCTAGCGGTCCTGATCGTTTGTACTCTAGTGAAAGTTTTGACATTGGTTTAGGCAAAGGCTACTATGCCAATGGGCAGTTTGTTTTAAATGAATCTATTTTAGGTCCAACTGTAGTACAATCTAGTCTAACCAGTGTGGGCGCACTACATAGTTTATCAGTTACAGGTGATACTACTTTACTGGGTAAACTACAAGTAAATGGTCTAGTTACAGCTACAGACATCGTATTCAACGATGGTGTTAACAGTTTACAAATAACAAATGCAGGATTGAATTTTAATAATACTGTATCTTTAACACAAGCTACTGCAAAAGTTATTTACGGTGACCATAATCAAATCAGCATTGGAGATAATACACTACAGTCTAAGCCAGTAAAAGTATTTGGCAAACTAAGTGTTGGTATTAACAACCCAGATCCTAGTTTGAACTTTAGCGTAAATGGAGATGTTAGTATTGGTGGCAAACGCTTTACCACACACATTGCCGCTCCTACTACCGGAAGTTACGTAGTTGGGGACATCTGCTGGAACGCTGAACCAAAAGCCGACGACTATGTCGGATGGGTATGTGTAGCAACAGGCACACCTGGACAATGGTCGGGCTTTGGACAAATTGCCGCTCAGTAAAGTTGACTTCTATAAATAAGTCTGTATAATTATACTATGCGGACTTAGGCATTCATCCCGCAATATAAACTCTGCATGTCATTGCTACTTTTAGGAGAAGACAATGGCAAAATTTTATTCAACAAAAACATACGGTAACGACCGCGGACTTTCATGCTGTTTTAGACAATGGCGTGCCACACATAGCCACTGCTCGTTACTACACGGATACTCGATTGGTATCAAACTAATCTTTGAATGCGATACACTAGACGAAAAGAACTGGGGTATGGACTTTGGCGGACTTAAAGAATTCAAAGCCTGGGCAGACTATATGTTTGATCATACTACAGTAATTGCCGAAGACGATCCATTGTTAGATCGATTCAAAGCTATGGCAGGCTGGAGTTCAAATCCAGAACACGATGGCAATCCAGATCGTGTACAAACAGAACCCTATCGTAGATCAGGGGTGTGCGACCTGCGTATTGTACCTGGAGTAGGTTGCGAACTGTTTGCCAAAATGTGCTATGACAAAATGGCAGACTTGCTAGTAAATGGCAACCATCGTTATCCCTTAAACCCAACAGTAAGAATTAAATCAGTTGAAGTATTTGAACATGCTGGTAATTCAGCTACGTACGAAGGTTAAGTATTTTTGGCGCCTTTGGGCCAAAGCATTAGGTGAGAAAACAGGCAATACGGATAAAGAATCGGACCGAATTGCTTGCATTCGTACCTTAATTGTGTTATCATATGTACTTACAAACACTTTTATAATCTTAGGCGTCATAAGGCATTGGTAATGAAACGTATAGGCTTCGCATGTAAATGGATTGACCATCCTCATCAGGTCGACGGTATTGGCAAAGATGACGATGCCAAACAATACAACACTGGCACAACTACTATTTCTTGGTTAAATAAACAATCAAGAGATGTCGCGGAGCAAAGATTATGGGACCTAATGGTAGGCAATATCGAAGCAACAAGAAAGTTGGTAGAGCGTGTTAGCACCCTTGACCCTTCTCTTCGGATGTTTAGGATTAGCAGTGACATTCTCCCTGCTTATACTCACGATGACTTTGCTGATTATTGGCGTAAACCTGACGTTGTATCATACGCCGAAACCCACTTTAAGAGAGTGGGCGACATTGCTCTCGATAGCAGTATTCGCTTGTCTATGCATCCTGGTCAATTTACAGTTTTGGCAAGTGATAACCCAGGCATTGTCGAACGGTCGATAGCGGAATTCGAATATCATGCGGATATGGCACGTTGGATGGGTTACGGCAAGTCCTTTCAGGATTTCAAGATCAACGTCCACATCTCCGGTAAACAAGGTCCAGAAGGTATCCGCCGTGCATACCAACGACTATCGCCAGAAGCAAGAAACTGTATTACTATCGAAAACGAAGAAAACTCGTGGGGGTTAAATGATTGCCTTAGCATTAGCGACCTTGTTCCTATTGTCCTTGATATACATCATCATTGGATTCGGGAAGGAGAGTATATTGACGCCAACGATGACCGTGTTAAACGTGTTGTTGATAGTTGGCGTGGTGTTCGGCCTACTTGTCACTATTCAGTTAGTCGTGAAGATTATCTTGTGGAGCATGACCGGACTACCGCACCTGTTCATGCCCAACTACTTTTAGACGGATACAAAAAGCAAAAGCTCAGAGCACATTCGGACTTTTACTGGAATACATCTACGAATGAATGGGCTTTGAGCTTTTTAAACTCGCACGATATCATGTGCGAAAGCAAAGGCAAAAACTTAGCTAGTTTCGCTCTATACGAGCAGGCTAAGGCTCTTACTCTGCTTTAGGCTTTTTAGGAGCACGTGGCTTTTTAGCTTTGGTTTCTGGCAAGTAATTAGGATTTTCCTCAATTATTTGCTTAGTCGTTTTAGCTTTTTTAGCCGCGGGCTTTTTAGCAGGAACTGGCGCTGGAATAGACTCTAACATTGCACGAGTAACATCGTCGGCTACAGGGCTAACTGGTGTTTCTACCTTGTAAGGTGCAACTGGGTCTTCCTTCTTTTTAAAGAAACTTTTGATAAATTTAATCATAGTGTTTTATCCTCCATGATATTTATACCGAATAAATACACTATGTACAACTTTATACGCCACATTACATTTAACGAAGGTAAGACTCCTAAAACTTTAGTCCAAACAAAGTTGCCCTATGCTCGCGATGATTTAGAGCCTAGTCTTAGCGAAGATACTATAGATTATCATTACGGTAAATTGTACAAAGCCTATGTGGACAGATTTAATAAAGGCGAAGGCGATGCTGATTTTAATGAAGCAGGTGCCTTTTTACACGACATTTATTTTACACAATTTCAAGCACCCGCAGGTTCTAACAAGCCAGATGGATCTGCTGGCGAATTTATTACCAAGCACTTTAAAACTTTTGATAACTTTAAAGATAAGTTTCAAAAAGAAGCTATGGCAGTGCAAGGTAGTGGATGGGTCTATTTGTCGCATAGAGGCGAAATCAAAACAATCAAGAACCACGAAATTAAGATGGATATTGTCTTGTTAATTGACTGGTGGGAACACGCATTCGTATTGGATTATCAAGCAGATAAGAAAGGCTATCTAGCTAATCAATGGAAAATTATCAACTGGAATGTTATTAGTTCTAGAATTGGGTTTACAAAGGTTATTTCAGAGAGTAAGTTTTCTAAAATAGTTGTAGTAGGTGATAGTATAGCGCTCGGTACTAGTAAGTTGTTTCCTACTGCACATACCGATGCTGTAGTCGGGCGCAGTACTAAAGCAATTTTGTCTGCTGTTATGTCTAATCCAGACTTACAAGGTGCAGATTTAGCAATAGTAAGTGCTGGAACAAACGATTATCCGCTAGCTAATGGCGGCAAAAATAATAATCCTCAAGCTACTATTTCGAATATAGCACATATTAAATCTGCTCTAAAAGCTAAACGATACATTTGGATACTACCTTTTAATAGAAGCGCCGCTAAGGATGTTTCTACAGCAATTGTCGGAGATGATTCTGTTGATTTAGCACAAATATCAAGTACCGCAGACAAACTACATCCTACAAGTTACGGTGCTGTAGCTAGCGCAATTAAATCTAAAATTGGTCTAGAGTCTTAAGACTACTAACTGGCATATCCCAAACTCGCCGAGCTTCTACGCCTTTACTCTGGGCAAACTTCTTAGCATCACAATTACCGCATACATGGTAATAATTATTATCTAAACGCTTAGGGTCTACGTCGCCCTTGTCACGTTTAAAAATTCCCTGGCAACAGTCGCAACGAAAGATCACAATACGTTTTTTTCTAAAGTAACTGTGGTAATTACCCTTTTTACTTGTACGTATGTGTTGAGTTTGTTGATATTCCATGCCCAAGTACATACACTTATTTACATTAAGATTATAAAAAGCATTTGATAAATATCATATCGAGGGCTATAAGTGTGATTACAATTACAGATTCAGCAAAAACAAAGATCAAAGATATCCTTTACGAAGAAGGAAACCCCAATTTAGCACTACGTACATTTGTCCAAGGCGGTGGATGTGCAGGTTTCAGCTATGGATTTACCCTAGATGAAGTAGCAAACGAAGACGATTTTGAAATTCCATTAGATGAATTTAAACTACTTGTGGATGCCATGAGTATGACATATCTAAATGGTGCAGTGATAGATTATAAAGAAGAGCTAATGGGTAGCAATTTTACTATAAAGAATCCTAACGCAACAAACACATGCGGCTGCGGAAGCAGTTTTGGAGTATAAAAGATGACACAACAAATTATTGATATTGGTATACAAGGTAATGACGGTACTGGCGACAGTATTCGTGAATCGTTTAATAAGGTTAATGCTAACTTTAACGAACTGTATGCTGTATTTGGTGTTGGTGGATTTATTAAATTTGGCAACTTAGCAGATGCTCCAGGTTCTGCAGGATTTACACTTACCACAGTAAGTGCTAACGGATCACAAGTTACCTATTATTTTACCAATCCTAATCCAGGTCTGGGTCTACCATTTAATATTAATCAAAACGTTGCTATTACAGGCTGTAATCCAACCGGCTATAATGGTAATTTTATCATAACATCTGCAACTACTACCAGTATTACAGTTAATAATACAACCACTGGCACACTTACAACTAACGGTATTGTTAAAGGTCAAAGCTATAGTGCTAACCAAGTTATTATGGCTAGCACAACTGGTAACAGTTTAACAGCTCGTAATCTTGTAGCTGGTACTGGAATTACAATTGACACTACTAGCAACCAACAGGTTAAAATTACCAGTACTGCGGCTGGTCTTATTGCAGATCCTGCGCCAAGTATGGGTGCTCCAATTAATGCAAACTTGTTTACTATTGGCCGTTTGGCTGATCCAAGTGCGTCGTTGGTGGCAACATTCAATGCTGTGTATGCCAACCAGGGTATTACTACAACACTAGGGCAATTACCTGTTACAGTTAACTATGCTAACAACAATTTCCTACAAACTATTAACGGTACAGTTGCAGGAGCCCTGCGTGTACGTGCAATGCCAACTACTCCACAAACAACTGACCCAGATTACAATGCTAATCTAAGCGGTAACTATGTAGCTACAGAAGCTGTCCAACGTCAACATGCAGTATTGCGTGATGGCGATAGTATGACTGGTACGTTAGAGTTGAGTGACCATCCTGGAAGCATGAGTGGATTTGGTATCAGAAACGGCAGCGATGACTTACAAGCCGCAACTAAATTTTATGTTGATAACAATACACATTACAGTGGTACAAATTTATATGTAAGTACAGGTGGCGATGATACGCAACGTAATGTACCGGCTGGACGTAACGGCCGTGCTCCACAATATGCTTATAAAACTGTTGGTGCCGCACTGCTTCAAGCACAGAATTTAATCAGTACAGCATTTACAGAACCTGGTCCATATCGCCAAACACTTGCATATACTATTGGCCCAACACAATATAAGAGTCAAATTACCAGTGTATCATTCACTGGGGGCAATTATGCTTTGCAAGAATATTTGGATGCCGCTAGCTTATTAGAATCCAATAAAAAATTCATCCAAGCAGAAACTATTGCCTACTTGAATCAAAAATATGTTAACACATTCACATTCGACCAAACTCGTTACAGAAATATTTTCCAAAATATTATCAACGGTATCGGTTACGACCTTGCATTAGGTACAAATTTTAATAGTACTACACAAGCTAGTATTTTATTTGACAGTTACAATAGTGATGTAAGTAGTGCTGTTGCACAGATTACTGCGGCACTTAATTATATTCAAACTGAAGTCACTGCCTATTCTTATAGTACAGCTAATTTACAAACTTACATTAGTAAAGTTATTAGCGCTCTGTGCTATGATTTAGAGCTTGGTAGCAACTTCCAAAGTATTCAAGTTGCTTTAGGATTCAAGTACGCCAATACTGGACTAAGCACTAGTGCAACTCTTATTAATCAAGCAGTTACAGCTACAACAGGTCTTGCCAGTTCGACTATTGGTTCTATAGTAGGAACTACTATGACCATTACCGGTAGTATTATTGGTACATTTACTATTGGTATGGTTATTACCGGAACTGGAGTTTCTAGTACTGTTACTATTACTGGTTTTGGAACTGCTAATGGCGGTGTAGGTACATATACTGTTAGCAATCCAGGTAACGTAACAGTTACATCTACACCGCAAAATCCAGTTACACTAACTGGAACAAGTAATAGAATTACTATAGCTAGTACATTAGGTATGGTAGTTGGTAACCCAATTATATTCACTGGAACTAGTTTTGGTAATATTATTTCTGGCTACACTTATTATATTACTAATATTATCGACGGCTCAACAATTCAAGTTAGCAGTCAGCCTAACGGAACTGTTCTAGGTCTAGCAACTGCTACTGGTAGTATGGAAGCTAACACTACTGGCCTTAGTGAAATTGCCGGTGTATTGACCAATTTAGCCGCTACAATTAATTCCTCTGTGGCAGCCGTATCTGCTAGTACAAGTATTCAAGCAAGTGTTACTACAATTATTAACAATATAATTAATCAAATTGTTACTGGAGTAATACCTACACCAACATTCCCTGGAATTTCAGGAACTACAACAACAGGACAAGCTAGTGCTGTAACATTATTGTTAGACAACATTTCATTTATACAAGCTGAAATTGTTGCCTACTTACTAGCTAACTATCCTACACTAACCTATAGTCAAACAACTTGCCAACGAGATGTAAAATATATTGTATGGGCACTATGTTATGATTTAATGTATGGTGGTAACACTCAAAGTGTATATGCTGGTTTACAATATTGGATCAATAGCACATACCAAATTCAAAGCTATGAGCAAGCCGGTACAGTAGCCGCAATTGGTTATATCAATACACTAGCACAGGCTATTATCAACAACAATGCTCCAGTTACGCTATATCAAACTGGCGTAATTCAATATGCTAATAGCACATTAACAGGCGGTAGTGTTGCCGGTACTAGCATTAATACTAACATCGGTACAATACAAGGTATTGTTAATAGCGTAAGTCAGCCAAATCCAAGTGTTAGCGCGATAACTGCCACTAGTGGAGTAAGCACATCGTTAACCACTGCGGCTACTCAAATACTGGCGGCGGCAACTACATTAGAATCTAGTGCTGTAACTTATGTAAATTCTAATTATCCGATCATTAATAGTAGTCTACAACAAACTACTATTACTACATTAATCAATACTATTTTAAATTTAATCAAGAATGGTATCAGTAGTCGTACTACTCCAACATTTACAAATCCAAGCGGATTAAGCAGTAGTGCAGGCCATGCACAAGCGGCTATTATAGCTAACATACCATTTATTACTGCCGAAGTAAACGCATGGATCAATGCTAACTATTCAAGTGTTAGTTACAGCACTACAAGTAGTATACGAGATGTAACTTATGTACTAGAAGCTATTGCTTATGATATAACTTATGGTGGCAATAGCGCAACTACTCAAGCGGCTAACCAGTATATTGCCAATAATACTAGCCAACTAGCTAGTGGTCATATAGCGGCTTGTGTTGCAGGTTTAGGTCATGCATTGAATGTAACTACAACTGTTGTTAGTAACAGTTCTGTAGTTCCAACAAGCGGCAATTATCTTGCTACAACAGGAGCAAGTGGTAGTGGTACTGTTGCTACATTAACATTTGCTACTCAATCAGTTGCTCCATACAGTATTGGTCAAGTTATTACTGTTCAAGGTATGACTCCAACTGGCTACAACGGATTCTGGACTGTTACAAACTGTACAACATCTAGTGTAAGTTTTGCCAACAGTACTATTGGTAGTCAAAGTGTTGCCGGTAAAATTACTAACCAAGCACAAAATGCTAGTTGGGCCGATGGCAGTGGTCAATCAACAACTGTTACTAATTTATTCAATATAGTAACTGGTGTTATCAATAATCAATCACCGGCCGCACCTACATACCC